>Ga0228710_1001408_pt1 | contig 35937 bp, 13 predicted proteins | sample MedpolnodulmetaG_FD_177995 | JGI IMG/M metagenome (GOLD analysis project Ga0228710, IMG submission 177995) | Root nodule microbial communities from Medicago polymorpha collected in Santa Monica, California, United States - pink nodules | ecosystem: Host-associated > Plants > Roots > Nodule...
TAGTCCTCACTTTGAGGGACTAAAATCAAATATTCTACATATTACAAGGACCAAATCCAATATGAATCAATTTTACAAGGACTAAAACAAAATATCAAGGACCAAAACCAAATTTTTTATATTTGCACGGACTAAAACCAAAAAAATATTTTTACAGGGACTAAAACCAAAATGTCAGATATTTGCAGGGACTATTTTCATATTTAAGCCTAAAATATTTGGATACCCCAATTTTTTATACACATTTAACAATTTAATTTTTCTGGATCTTTCTCACTTTGTGTTATCATCAAAATATCACATGCGTGATGCATAACACATTAGAGCATACACATCCAAGATATTCTATTTAGTGGTATAAATGGATCTCACTCAACTATAAAAAGAAAATATAGTAAAATTGTTTAAATAATTAGAAAATGTAAAGTAATATATAATATTAGGTGGGAAGTTGTTTAAAATGGATCCCACTAATATAAAAAAAAATATTAATCATAAAAGTTTTTTTGTAGGGAAATTGTTAATCATAAAAGTTAGAAATGGACTTAATGTTGAACGATCATATTTTATTTTATCAAATATTTAATGTCAGAAAAAGAGAGTGAACCTTCGGATTGGTTTTTTAAAATTAATCATCCAAAACTGACATGAACCGCATATAATTTAATCTTTGAATCAGATGACTTTTTGTCTTAAAACCGATCCAAATCGGACAAGGACACCCTTGCATGGTGTTGTTAGTTAGTGTAAAGACACTACCACAATGCACCGATGTGGATGCTCTTATTCTTTCAATTTTTCTCTCTGAGGTGGTCAATTGGATGTATGTGTGTGCACACAACATTTTCCGTCTAAGAATTCTCCAATTTTTTTTATTGAATTGTGATTTAAAAAATTGAAATATGTGAGAAAGAATCATACCACCTCAAATATTGGTTAAAACATAACAAAACATTTGATGTACACCTCATATGAGTATATATACTTAGACAAGAAATAAAGTGTAATGTGATATATATAATAGATTGACGATGTAATAGAAAAAAGATAGAGATAAAATAATACGTTGAATGTGTCTCGATAAATATGAGACAAACATGTATCATTATTGAAAACATATAATACTATACAATTTCATCATTGTTGCTAAGAGCCACTTGCCATAAACAGACAATATACACCTACTATAAGTAGTTCACGAGTTGAGACACTGACACAGTAAAAATATCCTCCATCAGAAAGAGGTTTTGTACATAATCATTCAGTTTTGATGAATCATTAACATAAAATTTTGTACATAATCATTTGATTGTATAATGATACATTAATAAAACAAACAAATAAATAAAAAAACTTCCTATAGTTTGGTTTCAAAAATTTAACTTCTTTCAAAACAACATTATTGGACAATAAACAATGTAATAAAACTTGTAATGCATCTAATGAAGTCAATAACTTGGCATTAAGAATAAGATAAAAATAATATGATGACAACAAAACAGTCACGAGATACTACAAAACAAACAAGCCACCTGCCACAAACCAAGCTTTCTTTGAGACACTTTTGTTCTGAAATCAATCAATTCTTTTTCTTCCTACAAATCAGAAACCAAACTTCAATTACACACACACATGAAAATAAACATGGTTGTAACACAGTTACTAAAGTATTTTGTTCTCTTATTTTTCACTTTTGAATTCAATTTGTTGACCACTCATGTTTATGCACTTAACATAGGTGCTGAAACCACTGGAGTAGCTGTTTCTGTTGTATGCATCTTCATGCTTTTAAACTATCCAATTCTAAACATATTAATTAAGCACTTTCTTAATTCTTCTTATGTATTCATTTTTTTGTAGAGCAAAGAGTGCAGCAGACAATGTGAGTCAAGTTTCTGTTCAGGTACATGTCTTAATTCTTTTTATTTATTCATATATATATATGTTTTTTGCATTTTTTTTATTGGAAATTGAGCTCATTAGATTTAACAGTGCCTCCATTGTTGAGATATGGAAAGTACTGTGGACTTTTGTATAGTGGATGCCCTGGTGAAAAACCTTGTGATGGTCTAGATGCTTGTTGTATGAAGCATGACCAATGTGTCACAGTCAAAAATAGTAAGTTCTATTTATATATATTTCTTAATTATATGATGACTTGTGTTTCAGATTATATTCTCCATTTTTAGTATCATTGATTTAGTAGAATCTAACACTGTTATTGATTACTCTTAGAATTTGCTTTGTGCCTAATTCAATCTTAAAAGCTATATGGATAGTCAAAAAATTTAGGTAGCCTGATAACAAGATAACATATTTTAGAATTTAGATACAAGTTTTTGTATGAAGCACATCACTGAATTTTTCACTAACTTAGCTCTGCTGAAAATAAACAATTTAACATATATATTAGTGATCTGTCCGGTGAGAACGGTTGAGTAGCAACAGTGGTAGGAGAATTCTACGGCGTGACGGTAACTACTTTCGGTACGACGGCGATGAGTCTTCGCAGTGGGGCGAAAGGTGCCTGTAGACACGTTAGCACTCTAATGCTCAAGTCAATAATGGATCTGAGAAAGAGTGTGTAAGAAGTGTTCTGAAAAATAATGTGTCCCTTGAGGGTGAAGCAAGTTCACCCTTATATAGGCGCGCGTTGGCCATAATCGTGTTTGGGTTATGCGGCGTGTGATTAGGGACGGAGCAAGACACGTGTAGGGTGATCCTTGCGCGAGGGCGCACTTCTATGTCGCACGGTGCACGCGAGCTGACGTACTCCTTCAGACGCAGAGCCTTAAGGCGGTGTAAGTTTTGCCACGTGTCAACGTGCGGTTGGTCTTTTAACCGGTCCAGAACAATTAGGAAGTTTAATCGGTAAGTATTATTGCAATGGACAAATGCCACTTGATATCAAACACACAAATAAAATAAAGATGGTAGGTAGCTGATAATGATTTTTTACCATATAAAATAATTTTTAACCAGTATAATAATTGGCCTTGTACCTGCTATGAAGTTTATGTACCCATAAATAAAGACTAATCAATGACCCTTCATCTAATTACTTCATTTCTGGATATTGTCTAATTCATGACCCTTTTCCTTTACTCAAAGAGTATGCTTAAGAGGTCTTGTTAGTGATAACAAGTGTCACCAAACTAATACTATTTATCAGTATTTTATTGAATACCCATAACTTTTACATTTGATAATTCCAGGACAAACAAAAAATTGCTATACTTTATCAAGGTTATACTCTCTAGAGTTATGTTAGTGGACCTGAGTAACTTTTAATCTCATGTAGTGCAACATTTCATATTAAACGTCTGTTTGGTGTCCGACACATGTTGATGTTGGTGTCGGATGCTGACACGATATTGACACATGTAGTTACATTTAATTTATTTTTGAAGATTATTATCAATATTGAATGCTAGTATCTTATGCAGATGACTACCTGAGTCAGCAGTGCAGCCAAACATTCATAGACTGCATGGAAAAATTTAGGAACACGAAGGCTCCTACATTCAAAGGAAACACATGCCAAGCAGATGATGTTATTGAAGTTATCAAGATTGTCATGGAAGCTGCTTTACTGGCTGGAAGAGTTTTACACAAACCCTAAGCAGTAATCTTGCCTACTAATCAAGTCTTATGGCATGAAAATAATTCCTATTTTCCTTTCTTGTTTTTAGTTATCTTCTCACTGAATTAATCAAACTCTAATGCTTTATTTATTCACAAAGAATGCTATATTAATATATTCTTTTCACTGTTTTTGTAAACTCTTTAATTCTAAATGGATTTTTTTTCTTCATCTTTATGAATTGTCAACAAATGAATGTAAAGATGGACAAGCTAACGCCACCTTGAAAAGTAAATTGAATGAGGGTTCAAAACTTGATAATATCAATTAAACAAGTTTATACAGTTTGATGGTTTTGTGCTTGTGTCCAACATGATAATAATTAAAGACAAGATTAATGAGGTCTACATTTGAGTACGAAAAAAATGTAGACTACTATAAAGACAAATGGTTTCAAAAACATAATCACTCCAGTGCATCTCAAATGACTGAGATATGATTGAGATTGATAAATCTTGTAGCAATCTTTTTTGTCTCTTGTGTGTTTTCCCCCTTTTGCAATAGCCTACAATAAGGCTACACTTTTCTCAAGCAGAGAATGAGAGCCATGTGAATAAATCCACAATCCTTTGATAAACTTAAATTTTCTGTTTATTCAACTTAAAGGGGGTAATTTTGAAAAAACAGTCACAATGGTACTTTACCAGAAAATGACCAATGATTAGCCTCATAAGTATAATAATGCTCAGAATTCAGATAAAAACGTACGTGGGCGAGAATTAGCTAAAATAGATGTCTAGAAAAAATAAGTCTAATGCCGAGTTGCTATGATTATAGCATTATACACATCAGAACTTTAAGAAGGCATTAATTAATTACATGGAGGTGAAACAGAGAGAACTGGTAAGAAGATACATCCAACTTGGTAAACGACTTCAGTTTCTGCTTCTTTTTCCAATGCCCGTTCATTAAGCTGATATTTGGTTCCAGCTAGTTTCTGCACTTTGTTGTTTCGGCTTCAACGGTGGCAATTTTGGCAACACCCAACTTGGCGAACCTCTAAGCCATAGCCCTTCACCGGTGTCTTTGTGCTTGAAATCGGGTCCTTTTGGATTCTTCTGATATGATCAAAACAAACTAATACATCAATAAAAAGAATCTAATAAAGCGTGAAATAAACTTGTAGGGATTATAAAAAACCCAAAGACAAAGCAGAAAATGGGGTTACCTTGTCTAATCTATTATCCCACCATTTAGCTGGATTTTGCAGCAAATCATTCCAGGATTCATCACCTAAACCAAGTTGGGAAAATTGAACGTGAACTTAATATGGTGATAAAACAGAAATAGAAAAAGGACATGAAGAATCTTGAGTTGCAGAGCACAAACAAAACAGAAATAGAAAAAGAAAAGAAATGGAAAAAGGACATGAGAATCTTGGGTTGCAGAGCGCAAGCAAATCATGACACATTGATCAAACATAAAAATAGAGAGCATCTCTAAACTATTAAAGTAAATATATCTTTGTTTTGACTTTGATAGAAACCACCGAGAATCTCTGTGCCAACTCTATCATAATTTGCTTAGGAAACTCGTTTTGATAAAGTAAATTATTTGCTAGCTACCTTTACTGTCCTTTGCTTGTTTGGATTTAACAGATGTACTTCCCACCTCCAGTTCTTTCAGTCTAGATGAAACCCAACTTGGTGAATCTCTAAGCCACAGCCCTAAACCAGTATCTTTGTGCTTGAAATCCGGAGCTCTTGCATATTTCTGATATGATCAAATCGGACTAATACATCAATAAAAAGAATCTAATTAAGCATGAAATAAACTTGCAGGGATTAAAACACCCAAAGACAAAGCAGAATATGGGGTTACCTTGTCTACTCTATTATCCCACCATTTAGCTGGGTTTTGCAGCAAATCATTCCAGGACTCATCACCTAAACCAATTTGAGATGCTTAGTATGGTGATAAAACAGAGATAGGAAGAGAAAAGAAACGGAAAACAGACATGAGGAATCTTGAGTAGCAGAGTGCATACAAAACACGAGACATTGATCAAACATAAAAATGGAGAGCATCTCCAAACTATAAAAGTAAAAAAAAAATAATATATAGTAATTTGGTTTAACATTGATAGAAACCACTGAGAATTTCTTTGTTCCAACTATATCACAACTAACAATTATGATGCACAAAAAAGTCATTTTAAAGAAGCGAATTATTCACTACCTTTACTGTCTTTCGTTTGTTTGGGTTTAACAGGCGGAGTATCAAATTCCAGTTCTTTCAGTCTAGATAAAACCGACTTTGGAGCCTTGTCAAGCCAGATGGAAACATTTCCATCCTTGCACTTGAAGTCAGGGTACTTTGGATTCACCTACTAAGTAGATACAAATATAAAAAAATCCCCCAAAATATAATAATCAAAGAGAAAAATATACCCCAAGTCATCAATCATTACCGATCCATTGTGTTTGCTATCACGAAAATCCCACCACTTCTTTGGATCATCCAGAAGGTCGCCCCAAGGACTTGACAAAGAGGCGGTGTATTTCTTTGCACTGGCTGTAAAATAAATCAAATGGAATTACTTTGGATCGTCCAAACAACGAAAAGAGCCAGAGCTAATGCAAATATACTTACATGTTGATTGTTTCAGTCCAGGTTGTAATTCACCTTCCGTCTTGCTTTCAAAATCTGCATTCTTTGGACTCTCCTACATTTAGATTCACAAAATTTCAGAAAACAATATGAAGGATGAGTCATTATTGGCAAATGAAAAAGGAGGGCGAAATAAAGGATACAAATAAAAAAATGGAGAAAATTCACAAACCTTTGTTGAATGTACAGCCTTCCATTGACTGGGTTTATTAATGACATCCTTCCAGGATTTCCTTGTGTCATGTTCCTCAGTTTTCTCGGAATGGATATCCTTCTCTGATGACTTTATTTCATCATTCTTGTTTTCTAATAACAGATATATATAAAATATTACCAAAAGCTTATCAGAGCTCATAGCACTACTAGCATCACACAAACAAAATTCTCACTTTGATTAACATTTTGCCATCTTTAATACTCCCTCCGGTCCTATTTATAAGAAACATTAGACTTTTTTGATTCATTGCATAAATTATGTATTTGGTCTATATTCTAGACAAAATACATCAATTACTCAATGAATCTAAAAAATCAATTTTTTCTTAAAAATAGGACCAGAGGGAGTATCATTGTTGTCAGAATCCCGATCAGAATCATGAAAATCCACAATTTTGCGATTTCACTCACCCCTACCGATCCGGATCGTGAATAGAATCCTGAGTTGAGTAAAACCCCTGTGAAATCGCATGAAAACGTGAAATCGGGCGATTCCGTACGATTCTAATGATCCTGGCTGAGTCGTTTATGTTTAAGCTTTGTGACTAGGTTGCTTTACGTTTATGATTGAAGACTTTGAGGCTTTTCTGTTTAAGATTGAAGACTGAGTCTTTTATGTTTTAATATTTTAGACTTGGTTGTTTTATGTTTAAGATTTGAAACTTTGAGTAATTTATATATAGCATATATTTAGTAATATTTTTGTTTTGGTAGGATCGTTCAATCTTGGTTGCGATTTCATGTTTTACAATCTTGCTATCCCCCTGTGAAGCCTGGATACGAGATACGATACGGATACGATACTGCACCGATACGCCGATACAGAAAAATTTCAAAAATCAAGATACGATACGGCTGGGATACGTTAATAAAAAAAATTATATTATTAAATGTACAATATAATTGTAACCATTTTTTTTAATATGCAAATATATTAACAAATAAAAGAAACCAGTCATAGGCTCGTAACACATCAACATAAATATAAATAATATTGACGATTAAGATAGTGATGATTAGTCAATTACATACACAATATATCCCAAAAAGAGCACCATCAGTGCTATACTATATCCAAAAGGAACATTGTTAGTGATATACTATATCGATCCAAAAAAGAAGCACTATATCCAAAAAAGAACACATTAGTACTCGAGAGTTAAGTTATTTTAGTTAACATTAATTGGGAAATATCGGGGCAGGTATCGGTGCAGGATAATTATTGGATACTCTCTTGATGTGTATCGGGAAGTATCGGATAATTATTTTTTAAAAAAATAAAATTTAATCTTTGGATACTCTCCTGATACGTATCGGGAAGTATCAGCCAGGTATTGGTGCAGGATACACAGGGGATACGGTACGTCATCCATTTTAAAGTATCAGGGCTTTACAGCTATCCCCTTTCGATCCTACAAAATTAATTGAGTAGAATCCTTCAATTTTGGGTTGCGATCTTATGTTTTACGATCTAGCCATCCCCTTTCGATCTGATGCGATGCGAGATTTCGATTCTCACAACCTTGTTTAATATAGTATTAGTAACTATGTTTCACCTCCTTCTCTTCTAATAAAATTTCTTTCGGAAATGCTAACGAGTGCCCCCAGGACACTCTTTAAGGACCTTAAAAAGTACATTTATGAATTCAATGCATTGGAAATTGAAATATTTGACTTACTTCTTAACAAGACCCAATTTCTTTTAGCATCTAAAAAGAAAATATCATATTGAAAAAATAATATGAAAGAAATCAATTTATGAAGAAGCTTTTGTAAAACCCTTTTGTCCCAATTTATTAGAGAATACAAGTCAATTATTGAAGTGTGGTGAACATTTGTCTAAACTTGATTTTGTGATATTGATTTGGTTAAAATTAAGTTTGGAGTTAGTCATTTAAGTTGTGTTTTCAGTCTAAAAAACACATTTACGTAAAACTTAGCAACTTTTCTAACTTATATGCAATAGATACCGATATCATTTCCAGTCAAAACGAGGTTTGGTGTCATAAACCCAAATATGTACTTCTACAAAAATCTCTGCCTTGAAACCAAACATGCACTATATTTATGTGGGACTTCTTGCGTCCCTATGTGTTAGGGTCTAGAACAAATTGCAGTAGAAAGATTGAGAAGAAGGAAATAAAGAGAAAATTGAGTATTATTGATCAAGGGATTTCCCCTATACAACTGCAAAAGCAGGTACAACCGAATGGTTACAAGAAAATATAATTGAATGCATGACAGTTCTCCCCTCATACTTCTAATTTTACATGCTTAGGCCTCCTAGCGTACATTTTTAAAATGTGTATTCCTACATTCCTAACACTATGCATATTCAAAGTAGCTTTACAGAAGCTGGAAATCGTAGAGTTTGTGCCTGTTTAGATGTACCTATTAGAACTTATCTAGTAACATAACCACTTGTGAAACTATTTGGGAGATCTTACCGAAACAACTTATGATATGTCCATAGGTTGTTTTCAGCTTATTTCCATAAGCTTACGGAAAACATATTGACTTCATTTTATCTTTTATCACAGAAATAGGCTATACATAAACACGTATATGGAAAACGATTAAGTTGTAAGGGCTTAATTAACTTGTTTATTCAAAAAGAGCCTTAGTGCATATTCTATGAGGCTTTACAGAAGTTGGAAATCATAGAGTCGGGGCCTGTTTAGATTGACGTATTTCAGCTTATCTAGTGACACAAACACTTGTGAAACTGTTTTGGAGAGCTTACAGAAACAGCTTATGACATGTCCATAAATTGTTTTAAGCTTATTTCCATAAACTCTCCAGGATAGCTTATGAAGCAGTTTGACTTCATTGTATCTTTTATCATAGAAAAAGGCTATACATAAGCACATATATTGCAAGGAATTATGCAAATCAGAGTCAGATTCCATAAGTTGTTTTCAGCTTATTTCCATAACCTCTTCAGGATAGCTTATGAAACACTTTGATGTCATTCTATCTTTTATTATAGAAATAGGCTATAAATAAGAATGTATATGATAAGAAATTATATTATAAGCGCTTAATTAACTTGTGTATCGAAACAGGACCTTAGTTCACTATGTGATGACAATACAACAACAACAATCAAGTTTTATCCCACTAAGTGGGGGTCAGCTACATGGATCAAATTACGCTATAATATTATATCATAAACCATATTTCGATCCAACTCACTATGTAGCGACAATGCGCTTCTTTAACTTTCCAAACAAAGGCTTAACATCACTTGGTTTTCCAATTTCTATTGCCTCAACTTTCCCATTTCAAAAAATAATAAATCAACAAATATGCAATTAAAAAATAACGTCATGCTGAAATCAAAATGAAGTACTTACCATCCTCAACATCTGATTTCTCCCTAGAAGTTAAAACAGCCTTCTTAACACGAGGATAACCTTCAACAAAATTAAGACTTTGCACCTTAACCTAGCAACAACACCAACAACACACAATTAAAAACCACAAAAACACATTAAACAACAAACATATGAATCTCTCTAGCACTGACACCTCTAATAAAAGTCGTATCCAGTATCCGACAAATGTCAGTGTTAGACACCGACATGACACCAACACACATCATAACATTCAATTATGCCATTTATCAAATGATAACCCGTGTTGACATGTCAGTGTGTCTGTGTCGGTGCTGCAAACATATAAACCTTTGTAGCATCGACACTTCTAATAAAAGCCATGTTCGGTGTCCAACAACAATATAACACCAACACATGTCATTACATTCAAGTATGCCATTTTTTCAAATTATCACAAGTGTCGATATGTCAGTGTGTCAGTCTTATTGCCGCAAAGATATGAATCTTTGTAGCACCGACACTTCTAATAAAAGTAGTGTTGGTGTCTGATGTTAGACACCAACACATGTGGTTACATTTAATACCAATGTCAACGTGTTTGTGTCAGTGTCAATGTTTCATAAATATGAATAAACAACAAAACAAAAAAGCTGTAACATTGTAGTAAGAAGAAGAAGAAAGAAAAAAAACCTGAAACTGATATTGTTGAGGTTTATCAAGTTTGATTTGATGATCCTCAGTACAAAGTTGACCCTCAACATGAACAACATCATTAAGCTTAAGATGAAACTGAGCGGTAAGAGCCAAATCACCATGAAAGACAAGAGGAATGAAGAACTGAGAAGGATTATGACCAAGACGAGTGATGAAAGTGGCGGCGGAAGGGTTACCGTCGGTGGAGGTTTGAAAGTGAATAGGTTTGTTAACAGTGCCAATTAGGTTGACGGAGTTGGCGAGTTTGGGTTGGAATGGGATTTCGGTTGGTTTTTGGAATTTGGATTTCGATGATTTGCGAGTGGTGGTGGTGGCGGCGGTGGAGTAGTTGGTGGTGGTGGATCGGAGACGGAGGAGTAAAACTCGCCGTATTGGGTTCATTTTTCTAAACCCTTTTGATGAGTTTCCAAAACCCTCCCAAATGCAAGTGGAGTAGTTTTAAATAGGTAATATTCATTTCCGTCGCTATGTCTATCCTCGCAGTATTTTTATAATGTATCAAAATTTTAAATAGTTTTTAAGTGTGCTTATCAGTCCCTGCACATACTTATTTCCCTACACATACTTATTTATTATCATTTGAGTCACCACTATATCAAAAGAGTTATTGTGAGTATATACCAAAAAAAAAAGGACTATTTAAGCGCTAGAGACTATTTTAACTAAAAAAACGCACAATCAGGGACTATTTGAAAATTTTGATACATTAAGTGACTATTGTAATTACTTGCTACACATTTAATGACTAAAATGACTACTACCCCTTTTATATTGGCACAAATTTCAATTTTTTTGAGTAATAATTAGTCTTTTTAATATGTGCTGTTTAACAAAGGTCCTCAATATATTGAAACTCTAAAATAGTCCTTGATTATGTCTTTTATTAGTCAAAATAGTCTTTCAATATTGATATTAACTCGTTTTATATATGGATTAATATGACAATAAATAATTAATTATCGAAATTAATATGACAATAAGTAAATATATTGAGGGACAAATATGACAATATTAATGAAACAACTTAATGTAAAAGATTATTTTGACTAACTTAGTGCACAATCGGATAATATTTTCAAAATTTGATATATTGAAAGACTATTGTGACTACTCGTTACACATTCAAGAATAAAAAAATATTGCTTTTTTTTATCGATAGTATTTTGGTCCAAAAATCCTAATTTAACAAGTAAAAGTATCAAAATTGGTAAACCCAAAGATTAAACTATAGCTCTTCCACTTATTTGTTTTCAATGAATATTGTCATTACGTTTATCTAAAACAAAACAAAGAATGATTTGATATATGATAATTTGAAGTTGAGAAATGTTATAAACACTTTCTTTTTTGTACTAGTCACTCTCCTATTGGGTGAAACTCATGTGGGTCTCATTATTTTATGTGTAATCCATTTTCATTGCGTGGATATAACACCGAAGGCAGACGAGGACGGGGAATGGTCGCCGGTGCACAAGGAATGACAATGAGCGGCTCCCGATAGCTTCTAGACTAACCAAATCACACCGGAAGGAGAGGGATCCCAAGGTCGTGCAAGTATGGAACTCCATGGTTGAAGGAAGGCTTATAAGAATTGTTTGATACTGCCTGTATCAACAAGATACATCTTCTTTTTGGTATCCCGTTCGATAAGAACTCCACAGTTAAGCGTGCTTGACTTGGAGCAGTCTTAGGATGGGTGACCTTCCAAGAAGTTTTCCGAAAAAGTGTGCTAGTGAGGACAAAGCAAGCTAAAAAGACGCGTGTTGGTTTGTAGATTTAGTTGGCAATCCTAACAAGTTGTCTAGGATGTTACAAGTGGTATCAGAGCAGACCTCTTCTAGTACAGTGTGGTTCGGAGACAAACCAAGCGGAAGCTGGTGGGCATGTAACACCCAAGGCTGACGAGGGCGGAGAATGGTCGTTGGTGCACAAGGCACGACAATAACGGCTCCCGACAGCTTCTAGACGAACCGAAGCACACCGGAATGAGAGGAATCCCGAGGCCGTGCAGGTATGGGACTGCATGGTTGAAGGAAAACTTATAAGAATTGTTTGGTACTACCTATATCAACAAGATACATCTTCTTTTCGGTAACCCATTCAATAAGAACTACACAGTTAAGCGTGCTTGACTTGGAGCAGTCTTAGGATGGGTGACCTTCCGGAAAGTTTTCCGAAAAGCATGCGAGTGAGGACAAAGCACGCTGAAATGACTCGTGTTGGTTTGTAGGGTCAGTCGGCAATCCTAAAAAATAGTCTGGGATGTTACAAGTGGTATTAGAGCAGCCTTCTCCCAGTACGGTGTGGTTCGGGGACGAACCAAGCAGAAGTTGGTGGACATGTAACACCCAAGGTTGACGGGGGCGGGGAGTGGTCGCCAGTGCACAAGACACGACAATGAACGGCTCCCGACAACTTCTAGACGACCGAATCACACCGAAATGAGAGAGATCCCGAGGCCGTGCAGGTATGGGACTACATGATTGAAGGAAGACTTATAAGAATTTGAACTCCGCATTTAAGCATGCTTGACTTGGAGTAGTCTTAGGATGGGAGACCTTTCGGTAAGTTTCCTGAAAAGCATGTGAGTGAAAACAAAGCACGCTAAAAAGACTCGTGTTGGTTTGTAAGGTCAGTCGACAATCCTAAAAAGTCGTCTAGGATGTTACTAGGGGTGTTCGCGGTCCGGTTTGAATCAGTTTTGAAACAAAAACTCATTCGATCCAAAGATAAAATTATATGCGGTTCGGTTCAGTTTTGGATGATTATTTTTTAAAAACCGATCCAATCCGATCCAATTTCTTGCGGTTTAATTTGGATTGGTTTTTGGATATCCAAATCACAAATTGTAACTTTTTTTTATTAATAATAATCTTATAAAAATCTGATAAAATAACAGATTTGATACAAAATATAACATATGATTTATAAAATAATTAATAGTACGAAATAAAAATGATTGATTATATTTAAAACATGTGAAATAGAAACAAAATTGATTAAATTAAACTTATATGTAGTATTAAAAGAATTAAAAAGAAAAATAATAATAGCTTATATAATATAGGGTTAAATATACTTTTGATCCCTATAAATATACCAATTTTTCGTTTTAGTCCCTCTAAAATTTTCCTTCAACTCGTAGTCCCTATAAAATTTTCAATCACTACTTTTGGTCCCTATTTTTAATTTAATTTTTGTATTTTTTAATGAAATTGTGCAAAAATGTGTAAAATATTCTAAAAAAAATTAATTTTTTTAACAAAACACAAATTAAATATGAATTTTTAACCTTAAAAATATAAAAATTCATGTTTTGTTATAAAATTCTAATTTTTTGGGAGAGATTCTTATAATATTATGATTTTTTTTGCAAAATTTATTTAAAAATATGAATTTTACATATGAGTTTACTTTAAAGGATGGACCAAAAGTGAAGATGGAAAATTTTTCAGGGACTAAAAGTAAGAAATTTTTTAGAGGGATTAAAACAAAAAGTTGACATATTTATAGGGATCAAAAACATATTTAACCCTATAATATATTAAATATATATTAAAATATATGTATGCGGTTCGATTCGGTTTTGAAAAATCAATTCAAACTCGGATCCAATCCAAGCAATTTTCATAAAATGTCATCCACACACATCCAATTTTATTCGGTTTTGTGCTATTTTCGATTTTTTTGGATCGGTTTAGGGTTTTAATTTGGATTGGTTTAGATTTGAACACCCCTAGATGTTACAGTGGAATCCACATGAATTTCACCCTACAAAAGAGTGAGCATTAGGAAGAGAGTGTCCACGACACTCCTCATTTAGAGTTTATTTTTTGAGTTATGATGTTCTCAACTTTCTCTCTATTTTGCATCTTTGTTAATTTCAAAATGAATGTCATTTAAAATATCTTACATAAGTATTAAAAAATATAATAATAATTAGGTTTTATTGTACATTTAACCCCCAAATTTCTCGATTATGCGATTTTCATTTCCTAATTTTTTAAGCGAATTTGACCCCAAAGTCCCCATTCCAAATTTGTGGTCACTTGGCAATTTTAGTGACATGCCATCCTTGCCACATTTTTGATAAATAATAATTTTAAAAAAAATGAAAAAAAATGATTAAAAAAAACTACTAAAAACTTTGCAAATTCCAGGGAAAACTACTCCTCTTGCATGCAAACAAACGCAACATAGCATTCTGGATTATTGCAGTACAAAATATGGTGTGATAAGTAAAATTGTAGTGCCAAAAGTTGTTTAGTTTACCATCCACCTATCAGATTACTCTAATAATATATGGTGGTGTCTCTCTAGGGTTGCATTACGCTTTTCATTCCTTTACTCTCAAGGTATGTATGTACGTACCTATTTTTCATTCATTCTTCTTAATTTTCTTTTTTCAATTCTAGATGATTAGGGTTAGTTAGGGTTTATATTATTATACATTAGTACATTACCAACTATTTCAATTCCTCATTTTTTATTCTTCTCTCATGTCATGGAATGAATTTTCCAATTCAATGGAATGCAATGCAATGCTTTTTTTGTTTGATTTCAAAGCCTGTCAATGAATCAATGCAATACGGTGGTAACTGTATGTTGAGTCTTAGACGTTATTTAATTGCTACTTCAAATATATACGTCTTGTCTCTCTAGGGTTCGCCGATTTTCACAATCTCTATGTATGCATTTTCATTTTTCTTCTCTTTCAATTCCTGTCGATTATTGTTATTGTTGTTCAATTATAGTTGTTAATAAATGTCTCGCCTGTTCCTTTGAATCTGTTCTGTGGTTGGATTGGGTAATTAGGGTTTGAATTGGAGACTTACTGAGTGATTGCATGACATTTTATATAACCTCACAATTAATTAATTTCTCCAATTTTCATATATAATCCTTATTATCAAATTAAATTTTGTTGTTTCAGCAGCCCCAATCGTTGACATCTCACAAGCCCAAATGAGTTATGCGAAGAGGAAGAATTGGCCCAAAACAACACCCTACCATCATCCTTGGGATTATCCCAATGAGGCAAGTTTGTTTTTTCAATAACATGCATCAATGCTTTTTTTCAAACAATTTTATTCACTTTTTTAATATAATAATTTATCTCTAAACCAGAAGAAGACCATGGAAGAGTTCTCCTTTGAGAGTATGCGAAAGGATGTTAAATACCATGCCAGGACTAAGTCTGAATTACAATCGCATGTAAGTTTTCTTTTTCTCGAAATGCCAAGCCAACAAACTTCCTTTTTACCCAATGAATGCTTTTCGTTCAAGTTTCAGTTCTTTAATATTATTAATTAACCTCCAAACCTGCAGATGGAAATGCTGGACTTAATCAATTCTTGTGAGGCTGCATATAAGGCCGATGTTCGTAAGCAGAAAGCTGCCGAAGCTCGAAACCAGAAGCAGAAAGCTGCTGAACTTCCAAAGCATATATCTCCTTTTGATCCTTTTCAACTTCCAAAGCAGTCAACTATTGAAGCTCGAAGGCAGCGTTATTTTGAGTTTCTGGATTCTTTAGACGCTCGAGACCAGAAGCAGAAAGCTGCTGCAGATCGAAAGAACAAAGCTGCTGCAGATCGAAAGCAGAAAACTGCTGAAGCTCGAAAGCAGAAGCAGGCAGAAGTTCAAGAGCAGAAACAGGAAGCTGCCGAAGTTCAAGAGCAGAAACAGGAAGCCGCTGAAGTTCGAAAGCAGAAGCAGAAAGCCGCTGAAGTTAGAAAGCAGAAGCAGGTAGCTGCTGAAGTCCGTAAGCAGGAAGCCGCTGAACTTCGAAAGCAGAAAGCCGCTGAACTTCGAAAGCAGAGAGCTGAAGTTCGTAAGCAGAAAGCTGAAGCTGTTGAAATTCGTAAGCGCGAAGCTGAAGTTTCTGAAGGTAACATCAAAAGTAAGCGGCAGAAGAAGTAAGTGCTGGAGGCTTAAGATGAAGGCCATCAAAAATGTATATGTTAGACCTCTTATAAAAATATTTATAGGAGTAGGTGCTTAAATAAATCATTCAAAATGCTGTAACTTCCCTAAAAAAAAAATGCTGTAACTAAAATTAAACTATGTTTAGTTTTATCCTGAAGTTGTGAGTGTTAGACACTTGGGAGGGAGAGAACCAAGCTCTCGAATCTTGGTCTATGTGTGTCTTGTTATTCTGTACTATTTCCTATATAACTACTGCAATTTGTCTGTGTAATATTCTGGTTTTGAATCATTCTCCAGAATTATTGTCATCAATAAAGTATTCGTATTGTGCAATCTGTTTGTTTCTGTTCGGTGCCTGATTCTATCAGTATTCTAATCGCATCTAGCAAAGGTTCTGGATTGTTCTTTTGACCACAATTTATAGATGAATTGTTAGCTGGCTTCTAAGGTGAGGGCTCTACTCTAGTAAGTCCGTCGCCCATGTACTGTCTATTATAACACTTGGATGTAATGTAAAATTAATGGAAATGTGTTAATCGTCTTGCATGTGAAGGGGGTCTAAACTCATATATGGAAGCTTTGTGTTCCGACAATGAATATATTCGCCTTAAGCTTCTGAATAAAATTGTGTCTCCGTGGCATACCTTCAATGGAATTCATTACATTGCTTTTTAAACTTGAAGTGCAGCAGCATGAAATGAAGATGCTAAAACTTTTCTCTCATTCTTCAACTGCTACAGATTTGGATGGTTTTAATTATGATGGTTTTTTTTCTTTCTTCCGCGCCATGTGAAAAAGACAGTGCGGAAGCTTGACCAGTACAGCTGAATCATCATTGTCCATTGATAGTGCAGCTTTTACTTCATTTTTTTTTAGTGGAATTCAATTTAATAGACCAACCTTTTATTGTATTTAATTATTTACAAATGTGATCAAATGAATTTTATTAGTGAGTAGCCTCACATCAATACACACGGCAGAACCAAATCACTTAGTTTGAGATGAAAGTTAGCAGTATGAGCCAAATCACCTTGAAATACATCATGTATAAAAAATGAACGAGGGTCATGGCCAAGACTAGTGATGACTGTGGCGGGGAGAGGGTTGCCGTCAGGAGAAATTTGGAGGTGAATAGGTTTGTTAACGGTGCCGATTACGTTGACAGAGTTGGTGAGTTTGGGTTGAAAGGAGTTTCACTTAGTTTTGGTAATTTGGATTTGCGAGTGGTGGTCATGGTGAAGGAGGAATAGAAGATGGAGTAGCCACGAGTTTGATAAGCACTACATTGCCACGCCGAATTCATTTTCTAAAACCCTTCCAATGAGTTTCCAAAACCATTCCGAGTGCTTTTTTTATTTTTTTTCCGGAATTTTTTATTATGTGTGCTGGCTCATCTATTTAGCTCTACCCTTTCACTCATTCTCCTAACTATGTCCAAAATCACTTGAATGTGTCTGTCTATTATGGTGCAAACTAATAGCTGATAAGGTCCAAACAAAAAGTAAAAAACAGAAAGATCAATACAATAATAAAGACAAAAAAATATTTAATCATAGCAAGTTCACTCAAAAATATGCACAAAAACATAAAGGACTGGTGAAATTAGAAGGTTAAAAGCAACTGGTATATGACATGATTATCTTGAACATTAAGGATTGACAAGAAACGTTGTATGCCATGATTTCCATTCATCCTTGATTAGATCAGGAAAGTGCACTAATCTATATTTTTTATTTTTAGCAACGATATGCGAAAACATTGCCACAACTTTAGTTGTATTGACATTTCTTTCCTTACCAATTTCCTTAAAAGGATACACATAATCATGAAGGATATCTTTTATTGTTTTAGCTCTTAGACTATAGACATTGATTTGATCGATGAAAATGAAAGTAAAAGTTAAAACACGCAGCGAATTTGAAGGAAAACTGAACCACTACATATGATAATGACAAACAATTTGATGTAGGATAGACAGCGTTTGGATTGACGAAATAGGCACTAAAATGCAACGCAAGTTGGAATGTAGCGTGAACCAATGTCGTTTTCCAAAGTGAGAATGTTTGTCAATTGCATTTTCAAATTACTTTATCTAAACACACACTTAAGGTTCTGTCAGAAAGAAGAAAAAAACTGAGACTAGTTAATGTTAATTAGCAAGTAAAATGAAAAGTAGAAATAGTGTGTGAAACTCAAGTAATAATGGCCAAAAACTTGTTTGTTATTAAAAACCAATTCCAATTGAATTTAGCCATAAAAAAAATAACAAAGAAATTCTCATTGCAGCTTCTCTGTGATGCGAAAGCAAAAGAAAAATCATGAATATAAGTAGAATGAGAAGTTGTAGAAGAAGAAGAAGCTCCAAGGTATCTATGTATTTTCATTGCATGACAGTTTTTGTTCATAATCTCTAGCGTTGAAACTTACTTGTCTCTCTAGGGTTGCATTGCATGACAGTTTTCGTTCGTATCTCTTTCAATCGTATTCTCATAATCGTTTCTTCACTCTCAAGGTATCTATGTATTTTCATTCTTTTTCTTTTGTCAAAACTCAAGTTGATTATTATATATGTCTCTTTCTGTTGTTCTCTCATGGAATGAATTCAAGTAATGAAAGCATGAAAACAATGAAAAACACTTACAAAAAGAACCGTAAATGGCACATGTTCATTCATAAAGAGAGAGGCTCAGCCTTAGGCGCGGGCTTGGGCTTGGAAATATCATTCATCCCAAATAACTAACTCTTTCGGTTATATATAATAGACACACTTATTCTTCTAGGGTTGCAGTTCTTCATTTTCTTCTCTCTTTCTCTGATTTTCATTTTTGCAAGTATGTATGCATTTTGATTCATCTTCTTTCTCTTCTTTTTTTAATTCTAGTTAATTGTTAATTTTATTCATTCCAATCTTCTCTGAATTTGGGGGGTTAGGGTTTAAACCCTATGAATTTGGGATTTTCTCTTCTTTGATGGAATGATTATATTAATTTTGACAGAGAGTGTGTTACTCAAAGTTAATTAATTAGTACATATCATCATCATCATCATCATCTAATTACCTTCTAACAATTTTGTTGTTCTTTCATATTATCTGTGAAGCCGAGTCTCTCCCCAATCTTTGACATCTATAGTGCAATGATGAGACACTCATCGGGATGCCATATTTCACTGTTATTTAACTAACTATTTTGTTCTTTGTATTATATATGCAGCTGAGTCTCTTCTCTCCCCAATCTTTTGATATCTCACAACCGCAAAAATGTCTTTTGGCCGCTCTGCCAATTTTTACCACTTACCCAAGTTTCACGGAAAAACTCCCCAGCACAAGTTTGACAACTATCCTATGAGAGAAACCAAAGCCAAGGCAAGTTTTTCTGGGGCCTGTTGCAAATGCTTTCTTAGTTTCACAATTTTAGTTTCTTTAATATTACTCTTTAAACCAACAGGATTTCACACTGGCGTCGTATGAGATTATGCTTAATGAACTGAATGCTGACATGGCTCGGCCCAGCTCTCCCTTTACACGTAAAGTTGAGGCAAGTTTTTTTCGGGAAATGTTAACAAAGTTTATTATTATGTGGCCTTCACCAATGCTTTTGATTCAAGTTTCACAATTTTAGTTTCTTTCCGCATATTTGAGTTCTTTAATATTAATCTCTGAATCAGCAGGAGGGTATGATGGAGGATACTCTTGAGCTCATTGCTGAACGTGAAGCTCAAATATTGGCTGAAGGTCGTGCTGAAAAAGCTGAAAAACCGGCTGAACGTCGACTGCATAGAGTTTCTGCTAAAGCTCGAACCAAGACAACTGCTAAAGCTCCAAAGCAGACAGCCAAGACAACTGCTAAAGCTCCAAAGCAGACGGCCAAGACAACTGAAGTTCCAAAGCAGGAGGGAAATATAGTGTTGGAGACTTGATATTCCTTTGTTTGTTTAGATGTTCCAAGAAACATAGTAAATAAGTCCTGTTGACTGTGTTGTGTATAATAACAATATGTTTAAGAATTTAGCCTGGTTGTTTGGATTTGGATTTTGTTATGTTACTGCCTTAATGCCTTCTGAAAGTTCATTTATGGATGGTATGGTGGAGGTAGCATAACTGGTATGACATTGATTTAGTAGATTAAACGCCTTATTGAGATGGATTGAGAGGTTAAGCTTTTGATCCTCCTCAAACAAACAAGTTTACTAGTCAATCTATACTATAATGCTCTTCTCTTAACCTTTCTCCTCCTTCTTTTGCATCTCGATAGGCTCGATCGATGGCTGAAAAACAAGCAAGCTTTTAATTGATGAATGTGCACTAAACATTCCAAAAGTAATGATATAGGTTTTTTTTTTACTAATTGATCAGAGAAATGTAAATTTGTATGATATTCAACTAATGTATGTAGACTGCACCAATCTATGTTGCTGTTAATTACTAATCCAAAAGGTCTGCATGCTCAATTTTGAATGTAACATTAGCATTCATTTTTCATTCTTTATCATATGTTATCTATGCAGAATCAACACTTCATATTGAAGGTTTGATCTGGTGTTTAAAAAGTTTCTATTTCCGACATAAATTTTGAAGTTTCCGAATAGAAGCGCCAAAATCAATCTATGATGATATCAAGTTCATGGCTAAGCTCGAAGCTTCTTCATATATTGATCTTTCTCTCCATACTTCTCCTCCAAAGGTTTTTCTCAATCTTCTAAAGATTGACGTGATTGGAACTTTCTTTCATAGGGAGTAGTTGTTGTTCCTTGCCCTCTCTTTTTTCATTTAGTTGTTTTGATCAGCTTTGTAACCAAAAAAAATATATTAGTACCAATATCATGTATTTTTATTTTAAAATAGTAATGCTATTACTTATTATTAAATAATATGGTGTGAGAAATAAAATTAGAATGCAAAAAGTAATGACAACCAAAAACTTGTTTATTTTACCATCCATCGATCAGATTACTAGTTATTCCTACAGGGTTGTTGCATGACATTTTTCATAATCATTCCTTTTTTACAAAAATAACATTTTCCAAAACCCTTCCAATAGTTTCCAAAACCCTTCTGAGTAGATTTTTTTTTTTTTGGGAATTTTTGATTTTGTGTGTTGGCACTATCATTTCAATCACTCTCCTAACTGTAGTACATCTATCCTATAGACGATGTTTGGATTGATGAATAAACACTAAAATGCAACACAAATTTGAACGAAGCCTGAACTACTGTTGTTTTCAAAAGTGAGAATGCTCGTCAATTACATTTTCAAAATACTTTAACTTTTTTTTTGGTGGTGTTTGGTGTTCGAATCTGGACCTTGCATATATTATGCATTGTCCCTACCAACTGAGTACCAAAATACTTTGTCTAAACACACACTTAAGGTTCCGTCAGAAAGAAGAAAAAAACTGAGACTATTTAAGGGTAATTAGCAAGTAATATGAAAAGAATGGGGTGTGAAAAGTAGAAATAGTGTGTGAAAGTAACTCAAGTAATAAGACAGATACTAGTCACATCCCAAAAAACCTAAGTTACACCACAGAATGACTAATATATCCTTAATTACGTACGTAAACTGAATTTACATTAACTATGTAAACTGGGTTTACACTAACCTCTTATATACATATGTAAACTGTATTTACATTAACTACGTAAACTGAGTTTACACTAACCTCTTATATACATACGTAAACTGAGTTTACATTAATTTCTTATATACATACGTAAACTGAATTTACACTAACCTCTCACTACGTAAAATCAAGTTAAGGTTAAGAGAGGCATATCTCATACCAAAACAAATAATAAACAAATAGAAACTCTTAGAAAATGAAATTCATGAAATTCAATAACTTTATAGATCAATGAAAAATATGTTGATTCAATCTTTGATCCTGGTTGCACATCTATGATGATTTGTGGATGAAAGGATACGTGAAAACATGGTCACAACTTCAGTTGCAGGGACATTTCTTGTCCTTGCCAATTGCCGCAAAACGATACACATAGTTGACTAGCAGAAGAAGCTGGTGGAGCTTACTCATATTGCCATTGCTAAACTTCGACAGCATAATGCTGCTGCTGTTAAAGTTCGAAAGAAAGCAGACAGCCAAGGCAACTAAAGTTCGAAAGCAGACGGCTAAGACACCAAGAGTTCGAAAGCAGCAGGAGAAGAAAGAGTTAGAGGACATAAAAGATGTGATCAATCAGTTGATGAAGTAGACACACTGTCTTCTTTCCTTCATTTGTTTTAGTGGAGGACAAAAAAAATCTGAAGTCTGTCTTATTGCCAACATTATGTTTTGTGATCATAGTGCAAAATTAACATTATGTGTAGCATATGATTATGTTTGTTGCTAGAAAAGTATGGTCCCAAATGGAATGAATGAAAGACATCGATGAGAAAAATTGTTTGTAGGATGTGGCCTTAAATTTTCACACGAAAATTTGAACAACACCAAAAATTTCATATATACCGTCCATATAAAAAAACAATATCCTAGTGATAAGGGATTTAAACCTCGTAAGTAAGTAATCAGAGTTTGATATTTAAACATTGTCTATGGATAAAATTTAGTTAGAAATGTTATAAGTGATGGATTATAGTATGACTCGTTAATAAGTGGACCATACTAATGGGTTTCATCGATCAAAAGAAAAGTAAATGAAGGCAACATATCATTCAAAAATAAGCATTAATATTTATATATGTAGTTCAGTTTATTTTCTAAAAATGAATTCAAAATCCCATCAAAACAAACCATTTAGAGTTTATTAATACTAAAACACATCTAATAAATTTCGGTTTTATACAATTTTTTTAATTATATTTTAATTTTGGATCGGATTGAATGTGAACACTTTTGAACTAGATTAAGCCCAAAACTTGTTTTCTTAATCATTATATATACATGGAATAAAATCAGGCATTTGGAGTTGGAGAAAATTTGGTTAACCACTCAAATCAATACAGCTGGCATAAGTCATAATATAATAATTTTCTATAATTCCAAACCTTATTATTATAATATAATCCAACAACATCTAACAAACAAAGAGACAAACAACATAAACAAATCAAATCAAATCTTAAACAAACAAACACAAACACAGATCTAAGAATCAAAAGGACAACAAAAGAATCTCCGAAAATGGAAACTAAAAAAGTAGAAGATGAAGAATCATTACCAACATCAACAACACCACTTCTTCTCAACAACACTTCTTCTTCTCATCATTCTCAAAACAAACCAACCCTTCTTCTCAATCTCGTAACCTGCATGTCACTCATCACTGCCATTACTTTCTCTCTCCTCTTCTTCTCTCTCTCACCACCCTCAACCACCGCCCGCCACCTCAAAAAACTCCACAACCCCACCGTCATCCTCATCTCCTCTGACGGTTTCCGTTTTGGCTACCAACACAAAACCTCAACTCCCAACATCCACCGTCTTATCACAAACGGTACTGAAGCTCTCACTGGTCTCATCCCAGTTTTCCCAACTCTCACTTTCCCTAACCATTACTCCATTGTCACTGGTCTCTACCCTCCTCATCATGGTATCATCAACAACTTCTTTTTTGATCCGGTTACCGGAGAAAAATTCACCATGGCTAGCCATGAATCAAAATGGTGGCTTGGTCAGCCCTTATGGCAAACTGTTGTCAACAGTGGTAAAATCGCTGCTACTTACTTCTGGCCTGGCTCCGAGGTAAAGAAAGGTTCTTGGACTTGTGATGATGATAAGTATTGTAAACATTATAATGGCTCTGTTAGTTTTGAGGATAGAGTTGATACTGTTTTAGACTATTTTGATTTGGATCTTGATGATATACCGGTTTTTATGACGCTTTATTTTGAGGATCCGGATCATCAGGGTCATCAAGTTGGTCCTGATGATGATGAGGTTACTCAAGCTGTTGCTAGGATTGATGGGATTATAGGGAGGTTGATTCATGGGTTGGACAAAAGAGGGGTTTTTGAGGATGTTAGTATTATTATGGTTGGTGATCATGGTATGGTTGGTACTTGTGATCAAAAGCTTATTTTTTTAGATGATTTAGCTTCTTGGGTTGAAATTAAATCGAATTGGGTGCATTCGTATTCGCCGTTGCTAGCGATTTGGCCACCGAGTGATTCTAATTATTCGTTGGTTGATGTTGTGGCGAAAATGAATGAAGGGTTGAGTTCCGGGAAAGTTGAGAATGGGAATAAGTTGAAGGTGTTTTTGAAGGAAGATTTGCCGAAACGGCTTCATTACGCGGATAGTGATAGGATTCCGCCGATTATTGGGTTGGTTCATGAGGGTTATAAGGTGGAGCAGAAAAGGACCAGGAAGAAAGAGTGTGGTGGTGCACATGGTTATGATAATGAATTTTTCTCAATGAGGACTATTTTTATTGGACATGGTCCTCAATTTGAAAGAGGGAAGAAGATACCTTCGTTTGAGAATGTTGAGATTTATAACTTGATTACTTCTATACTCAACATTAAGGGTGCGCCTAATAATGGGTCTGACTCATTTCCGCAATCTGTTCTTCTCCCAAAGGCTTAATAATGCTCGAAGTTCGGTGTTTCTGAGCTACTTCTGCTTGACAGTATGTTCTCTACTCTCTAAGAGTGATGTGATGCTCAGAAATATGAAACATGATGAGGAGATGTTGCAGGAAAGAAAAGGTATCTTATACCTGGATTCTTCTAGTTCTAGCCTCTAGGATTCATTAAACTACTTTTAGTATAAATTGATTTAACTTTTTGTATCAGTTGATGGATAAAAAATAGGTATCGTATACCTGTATTCTTGTAGGATTAAACTACCTCCGATTTAATTTGCTTTAGTTTTCTCGTATCTGTTGGTTGATCATATCCTCTTTATTATTTCATAATTTCACTCGAACAGTACACTCTTTTCCATATGCAGTTCACATATAACTCAATTGACGATGTATGCAAATACGATTTAGCTTCCATTTAGCTTCTTGTTTCAAAAATACGATTTCTGTAAAGGCTAATTGGGCATTCTAGTTGGTTGAGAAGTGTCTAGTGATAACCTACTATGATGTAGATGGAACATCTCTTTCGGAGGTGTTTGTTTTCGTCCATCTATAGACCCCTCGTTAACTTTGGCATATCACTGAACATAACAAAGTCCTAGTTCAGTTTGAAATTTTATCATTATGTCTTGGATCATCAGCTTTATTGAGCATTGCCTTTAGTAGTCAAAGATAGACGGATTAAAATTTTCTATTTGCATGGTGTTACCGTTTGTGATAACTGGTAAGAACCCGAGTTAAAGAAGAAAATGTAATATTGATCGGAAAACAAGGGAAAATGTATTAGTTATCAGTTTTGTTCAATAATTTTCATTCTAGTTCTCAGAATTGCTTAGTGCTTACATGGAGAAGTTGGATTTCCATGTCATTATTATAAAATGAAGTTGGGAATGTGTATTGGAGAAACTTCAATAATACTCGAAATTTGGTAGTTTCTGAGCTGCTTGTGCTTGACAGTATGTTCTATATTCTCCATGTTGAGGAGATATTGCAGAAAGAAAAGGTCTCATATACCTGGATTCTTCTAGTTCTAGCCTCTAGATTAAACTACTTTCAGTATAAATTTCTTTAACATTTTATATCTGTTGATGGATAAGGAATAAGGGCCAAATACCTGTATTCTTTTAGGATTAAACTACCCTCCAATTTATTTTTCTTTGATTTATTACATCTGCTGGTAGATCATCCTCTTTATTATTTCATAATTTCACTTGCACATTACTACTTTTTATCATATGCCGTTTATATAACTCAAATTTTGGTGTCTAAATCAGGTTCATGTTGAGCATGCCTTTGAATTTGATAGATTCAGGCCTCATGTAAATCGCCATATTTTCATGTGTTAAAAGATAAAAGATTGTGAACACACAACATATATTATTAGGCCTCGTGTTAAAATGATACATGAATTAAAAATTCATCTTTCCAGGGTGTTACCATTGGTGATAAACTGATAAGAACTCTAGTTAAAGAGAAGAAGAAAATGTATTAATTATCAGTTTGGTTCAATAATTCTCATTCTAGTTCTCAGGTTTTTGCTTAAGTGCTAACTCGGAGAAGTTGAATTTCCATGTCATTCTCACAAAATTAGTACACCATGAAATGAAAATAAAATGAAAGAACTCATGACTGCTGTATATACATCAAGAATCAAATTGGACTTATTTCCTTTTGACTTCTATATGCCCTTTCATTTGCTTCAATGCTAAGAGGTACTATGTATCACAAAACTTAGAGGTGAATAATACATAGACGTGGAGATTCCAACTGTGCAAACTTGTGAGCTGAAAGGCCAAAAAGTATACCAATGAACATGTGCAGTGTGATGAGTTTTTTAAACCAAAATGACCACAATCTCTGTAGTTTTTATACATTTTTTTTATTGAAGTGTCCTAATCTTAATGCAAAAGGTGTGACACAGATTAGAAAAATAGAAGAATTAGAATAAAATACATCTACTCTATATGTTGAACCAATTTGAAGTGCTAAGAAACATCAAATTGTGTAATGTGTCAAGCAATGAAGTAGTGAAGACAACCATACTTGTTAGCGTCTTTTTAAATAAGTCAACAAAGATATGAGTGTATAAAGTAAAGAAAAATCAATGACAAATGTTAGTTGTTTGTTTGTTAAATTAATATTTACACATTTGTTCCAGTTTGAACACAGGATCTTCAATTTATTTTCCTTTAACTCAAGCCAGTTGAACCACGCTACTCCCCATATAGTATCAAATATTGATATATTAATAATCGATAATACTCACATTGGAATAAGCATATGTTAGCAATGAATTGGTTATAACAACAAACATTGGAAAACATAATAACTGCACATTCTTGAGATTAAATGTGAGTGATTAGTCTCAAATTGGATAAGTTGACGATCCTAAATAATTAGTTTATTGTGACTTCCGATGCTCCAAAACCATCCAACACTCATCCACATGAATTTGGAGACCATGTAAAGTGTAAAGTATAAAAGTGGAGATTTCAAGTAGCAATACTTTAGAAAGAAAAAAAAGTATAATTAGTTTTTTTTTTGGCAAGAAAAAAGTATAATTAGTTTAGAAAAAAATTCACGCACCATCCTAAGACATGTTTATATTTCATCCATGGGATTACGTTTCATTGAATCATGAGATTAATCTTTAATGTCTTAGAGGCAATTCAATGAAACATGAAACTTAAATATATATTAGCATCTAGGGCATATTACCAAATAAACATGATGCCCGACTACATTAGCTAATACGTCCTTATGCATATTTAAGTTTCATCGAATTGCCTCTAAGACACATTTAAGCTTTCATTGAATAAGTGTATACTATATAGTGATCCATCGCCTCAGTGAATTGGGGTTGGATCTTGTTTGAAACAATAGTCATGGAAGGTCCCTTTTACTCATTTTTTTTTTATTGAGACCACACATATTAAGTGTGATTAACTAGAATTTTTAATACACGAAATTTAGTCCCTTTTCATTTATATTTTATTCTGATGAAGTAACCCCTTCTTTTCGACGAAGTTGATAAGATGTTGACACACATATAAGGTTGTAGGTGCAATTATTATCGGATAAGAGAAATGATAGAAATACTCTCTCTAACACCCACTTTTTTATTTGATAAATTCATGTGGGTCACCACTTTATGTGAGATTAATTTCAAAAGAGTGGACCTCTCACATTAATTTCACCCAATGAGATAATGACCGATTAGGAGAGTGTCAAAAGGAAAATATTCCTAACACTCCTCCATCGGATAATCTTTAAGGACTTCTTGAGATAGGTTCTGACCACGGTGAATTCAGACTTCGGGGCCAAACTCAACTAAATTATTTATTAAAAAATAAAATAAAAAACATAAAGAAAATGAGAGGTTTGGATATAGGTATAGGTAGTTGGGTAAAATAAAAACAAGCCAAAAAGCAAGCAAGAAATATCTATTTTGGTTCCTCACTTTTCTCTTCAAACAAACTCAATCTATCCACTCAAAAAACCAAACCCACTTTACTTGTTTCTCAACTCAACTCATGTTTCAAATTCAATCTTGTTCCTTTTCATAACACAACATTACACTTTCATTCATTCTCTTTTGTGTAAGTGTAAATGGCACTACATATTCATGATACTATTCGTTTACACTTTCAATTTCAATCCCTTCTTCCACTTTCATCTCCTTCCACCTCTTTCTTCACTACTCTCCAGCCACTCTCAGCCAAGAGGGTTTTCTCTCTTCCTTCTCCACCCAGAAGAAAACACTTGCTTCCTTTCAAGGTCACTTTTTTTTTATTACCCCCTTTTTATTGTTGTTATTATTATTACATTTTTTTGCATGATTAGGTGATAAATTAAGAAACTTTATGCAACCCTTTTTTTTAATTATGCTTTAATTATGTTATAATCCCACATTTGAATCTTGGGTCATTGACCTTAGTAGTAGTAGGATTAGGAGGATAAACCCTTTAAATCATGTATGTGTATTTTTAAAGTATGTTTGGTTTTGGGTTCGCTTACATTGATTTTGAGTGAATTGATTCTGTAAAGTATGTTTGGTTTTGCCGTGAAAAGAATTGATTTTGACTAAAAGTGAGTTGAAGGTAAGTGATTTATGTTTGGATATTCATGTAAAAGCGAGTTAAACTATAAACCTGTGTGTGAAAATCAATTCTACAAATCATAGCTTCAAGTAGAATCAAATGCTACAAATCATAGCTTCAAGTAGGATCAATTATGAGTCAAAATCAATTCTACTCGAAAACAATCAATCATGTTAGGATCAATTCTATACCTCTAGAATCAATTTTGGCCCCTCTAGAAGTGAAACCAAACGTACTAGGAAAAAAGATTTCTTTGGTTGGACTGATGCATGTTTTATAGTATGCGCCCTCTTTTGATGTGATGCTATTAGTCTGTGATGATCACAAATTAATTTTGTAGTAAGATGAGCTAAACTACACCAGTCCAATTTTGTAGTATTTAGTAAGACTCTATTTTATCTTTAGAAGTAGCTTCATCTTAAAATTGTTTCTGCATTATGTCTTTTAGGACATCTGCAAGTGTGAAGCATCCTAGATGTTACAAGTTCCATTTGCTGCTTGTTGTTATTATGGCCCTGTTTGGATAATAAATTTATTTGTAGCTTATAGGACAAGTTTTCATCATGATAAGTGCTTATGTTTAAGCTATTTCAGGCAAAATATAAAATAAGGTTAAATTGTTTTCGTATAAGATTTAAGTTGTTTTCACAATCTATCTTGGAGAACTTACGAAAATAAGCGGAAAACAACTTATGAACAATGTCATAAGCTGTTTTCATAGTTTCTTCCAAACAATCTCCCAAAACTGATGTCAGTAGATTAACTCAAATAAGCCAATCCAAACAGGTCCATATGTCTTTCCATTGGGGGATTGTATTTGGTTCATCCATACTATTCAAGTGCTCTAGGTACACCAGCTGAGATGGCTTATACATTTATGCATCAATGATAATTGTTTATTTTTCCATTGGTTTTTTATTGAGCACGAGTTTATGTGTGAAATAAGTTAATTATTTTGGAAAAAAGTGATGAATTAACTCTTGCCTTTTACTCTATTCGCATCAGGTATGTGCAGCTGTTGCCGAAACTGGTCAGCCGAAATGGTGGGAAAAGAATGCACCCAACATGATTGACATTCACTCCACACAAGAATTTCTAAATGCTTTGAGTCAAGCTGAGGATAGACTAGTTATTGTTGAATTTTATGGGACTTGGTGTGCGTCTTGCCGAGCATTATTCCCCAAGGTACTCTTGCTTCAAGATTTCCCCTTCACTCGTTTACTTTTTCATGATTGTTTTTGTTTAAAAAATATGTGCTGTCCTCGGTTGTATTTCATCGCATGTCCGGAACTAAACAGGTGGTAAAGTCATCATCGATTTTTTATCCATGATTATGTAAGAACTGTATTGAGTATTGGCTAGTGTCTTAATTACTGAACTATATTGAGTTTGGTCTCTTCTGTTACAGATGTACTAATCTGAATGCTTAGCACTCCATTGTGTGACATGCAGTTCCTTCTTCTTAAACATGAATTTGAATAGGATCTCGAGTTCATACTTATTAGAAAGAGAATGTGTTTTAAGATACTGTCTTCACTCTTCTGTTCAACCTTCAAAACATATTTGTCAAATTCAATCAGATATTGCTAGTGGCTGCATATTGTACTCCACTTCCATAAAAGGGTAGATGACTGTTGTGTAAATGGCTGGGGTCATATGTCAAATGTGATCAACATGGGTAAAAGGTTATACCTTGGTTCTAGGATTGATACTATATCTAAGACTATGTATTGATTTCACTTTCCCTGACAAAGTAAAACCTTTGAATCAAATCACACAATTATTGGATAAATCTTTCCGTGGGTATCAGTTTAGAAGTCTCCGACCTTTATGGTTTTCATCCATGATAAAGAGTCCATAAGGATCCCGACTGTCTGATTCATGTTGGTCATCTAGTATTCTGCTTTGGTGCTTACTGCATATGCAGCAATTGGGGAAAAGAGAGAACTTGATTGACTAATTATTATCCGGATAATACAGGGAAATATTGTTTTATTTAGACCTGAATAAAAATATTCTATTCACTGCTGGAAAGTTTTCTAGTTAGGATGATATTTTAAAATTACTTACCATGCTTTAATTTGCATGCTGCAGAAATTATCAGCTTTCCTGTACCTGATGTATTTTGTTTAATGGCTTTGGCAGTTATGCAGAACAGCTGAAGAACACCCCGAAATTATTTTCCTCAAAGTAAATTTTGATGAGAATAAGCCAATGTGCAAAAGTCTGAATGTTAAAGTACTTCCTTACTTCCACTTTTATAGAGGGGCTGAGGGGCAGCTGGAATCATTTTCATGTTCACTTGCCAAGGTAATTTTTACTATTTAGTTCTGGTCAGCGTTTCTAGCTTCAATTTAAGATAAGGAGTGTCAATTTTTTTTTGTTTTTTCTAAATTTTATGAATGGCAAAATGTTAATATAGTGAGTATTATGTTGGTGCGAAGATCGAACCCTCTCACTCATTAACTCCCCCACTCCAATCATCAAACCAACCGTATATTTCCGGTCCGTGTCTATTCTGAAACCAGGAAATGTTTGTATCAAAACATAGCTTCACTCCATGCTAAACAGTATATATACACTCCCAGTCCCACAATAAACTGTCACATTTCACACGGATTAAGAAAATATGATAAATGAAAGAGCGAGAATGGTGATTTTACTAAATTGTCTTTATTAGTCATTGATGTATTTTCATTATCATAAATGCAAAGTGAAAAATAATTTCTTAGGAGTGATGCTCATAGTATTAATTAGATGGTGGAATTGGAAAAAATCTATTAAAAGTAAATTGGAAATTGAAAGTGTTGCTTTTTAATATTCCTGTTGCTTCTGTTTTCTGTACTGGCATCCTGCATAATTCTCTTCGAAACGTAGAGGCTAGAACTAAATTGTACAGAAATAGCTGAATGCAAGAAGATACTGATAATAATACATATTTGAGTGTTTGGCTGGTTGTATTCAGAAAGTAGATTATCTAAGTGTATGGAAAAATTACATATGCTCACTTACATATTTTCCTTTTCAAGGACTAGAAATGCGTAACTCAGATACCTAAGAGTGAAACAAATGTATGGTGATGGATGTATATGCTTGAGGTAAATACATTAACAATAATCTATTAATCTAATGGTTCTTTTGAACATTACAGTTTCAAAAAATAAAGGAAGCTATCCTGAAGCATAACACAGCTCGATGCAGCATTGGTCCGCCTAAGGGAATCGGTGATTTGGTTCTTGAAACTTCATCTGCTCCCAAGGATAGACCAGCAGACTCTGTTTGATAATCATAGTACCTTCATCCATGCATCTACAGCTTATAAGTTTATCTCCCAAAGTCTAACCGCATTGGAAGCTATGGTCCAGAAAGACTTATGATGTGAAGGTTATGTGTAATCTGTATATTTACACTTGTATTTTTTTGATCTGTTACTTCATTCTTGATCATTCATTAGCTGATTGTAATCAAGTACTTGAAAACTTCAGTGAGAATGACATGTTAGGTCTTAAGTTGTATTTAAGTGAAAAACTTGTGCATCTGTAAGCTGAATAGCACTTGTTATGGCTTGATTCTTTTACTAAATCAGTTATGCTACAGAATGAAAATGAGAAATTATCTCCTGAGTCATCAACATATTTACTGTAGTTTGTCTATAAATTACCAGCAAAATTATGAAACTACTCTTCTACTTTAAAATTTGGACACATGTCCTTTTTTATTTATTTATTTTTGTAAACGAAAACTTATTTTAAGAAAAACAACTTATTTTCATTCATTCTAAAAAATGAAAAGAAGAAAAAAAAAGTATGAATTTTGTCTTCTTTTTGGCATGTCATTTCATTGTTTCCATGTTATTTTTGGTAAATAATTCATTAAATAGTGTCTTTAGAAGATGCATTACATGCACAAACAAATTGTTTGTCATTAATCAATTAATTCATTTTTTTATATCTTCTTAATCGAAATGATAATATTTATAAAATATATACCGATATAATTATTATTATTAAAAGTAGACACGAGACTCCTGTAAGTTGCTAAAGAATTACTAAATTTTTTTTTGTATAATAAACACATATTTATCCTGGTTGACGCCACAATCCGGGATTACGTCCAGCTCCTTCACGCCTGAGAATTTTTTTCATTATAATCATGTAAGATTACAATTTACTTAGACAAGTCTAAGATTTCTTACCTCTCCTTAAAGATTTCTACAATTAGAGTTTACAAAAGATTGATTGTTGTTTACACTAGTGGTAAACTAAATTAACCTCAAATGATTTCTAAACACTTAAGAAATTCTAAGATTGAATGTTTGTAAGATAATTATTTATTTATTTTTAGTATTTTTCTGCTTGAGATTTGATCAGAGTTTTGGCATGGTTTGAAAGTGTGTAATTCTCATTCTTCTTCAGATGCCCAAGGTCTTTTTATAGAAGAAGTGAATAAAGTCCTTGTTTTAAGAGATTTGCTAGCGCTCAAGATCTTTCTTCAGATTAGAATTATTTGCCTCTAAAGGATAATTCCGTTGAACAATACTTCAAAATTTATTTTCTTCTTTTAGAATGATTTGTTACCTTTATCTTGTAAGACCTTTATCCGTTTTTTGAATGTGTTCTTCATTTAATTCAGCAAGGACAAAACGTACTACAGAACTTGGACAATGACATGTGCCACTAGATGTTCAGAGCGTTTACTGTTGACTTCATCCTTCAAAGCATGCCTTTAGATCAGAGCTTGTTTTCATGTCTTGATACATACTAACAAGAGCTTTGAATATTCGTTGACCATCAGAGTCTTGTCATCAGAGTTTCATTTCGGGTATCAGAGTTTCCATTCTATGTGCAGAGCGTGTTCTTTCAAGGCCAAAATTGTTGAATTCAGAGTCAGAATTTTATTATATGGTCCTGCACACTTGAATAAACATTAGATTACTCAATTGCTCTTTTATACATTGTTATCCATAATACCTTAGAGATATTGTCATGAAATCCAATTTAGTTGAACATCGGGTATCACAAAGAATACAACTGCAACAATAGTGGGTTTAAAAGAAAAGAAACACACACCACATGCACTACCCAACAAACCTGCATACATGAGCGAAACTATAGAGAACATATTCATGTACCACAACCCCAATAACAAAAAACATCAAGTAAGCATCCTTTTCAAGCCTAGTGGCAACTGAATCCGACCGCTAGCACAATAACAAATCCAAGCACCAACCAATTACTATCAGCAAACTCTTGGCCATTTATGGCATACCAGTCCCAAACCAATCATGAAAGCTGAAGCGGATATCAAAAAACTGAACATCCAACCACGTGATGTACCAGATCGTGGGATGATTTCAACATGATGAACACTAAACAATCTAGAATCTCGATTTGAAAGAAAGACACACGTGAACTCTAATCGAGGGATGAGTTTAACATGCTAAAACCCAAAGCAACAGACCCTTGAAGGTTTTAATAGAACCACATATCCTTTTAGGTTTTTGATCCAGACAACGACGGTGGCATGTCAAGCCACCGCCGTTGAGAGACCAAAACATCATGTTTATTATGATTTTGATTTGCGAGGAGTTAAGGTTGAGAGTGGTTGAGTTCCTAGAGAGAGGCGAGAGGTCATATTCTCTGTTTGTGTGTGTCCGTTTTGATTTACAGTTGATTATTTTCACACTATTTTTTTTTTTATAAACAGTCTCTAAAGAGTGATATTGAGGCGTACAATTCACACACGAGACAATATTCTCACTAATCAATTAGTTAAATTTATCATTTTTTGTTAAAAAATGTTTATAATTTTTTGTATCTTCTAAATAAAAATAATAATACTTATAAGAAACTAATTTAAGTTTATTATAAAGTTCGTACAGGGGACAGATGCTTGCAACAAAATAATAAGTTCAAAATTAGTGTTTTTAAATAACTTTAAGTAAAAAATCAAAACAATTCTAATGCACTAACTTAAATATTTTTGCACTTTAATTTTATTTAAGTTGGTTTTCTATAGAAATAAGTCACTTAAGAAGTCTTTGAAGCATATAATCCATACGTGACTATTTTATCCTAATCACTAATCAATAAATTTAAATATTTCAACGACAATTTATAAAAGCAAGCATCAATCGATTGTGTTATGTCCATAAAAACAAATTACAGAACAAATAAAAAAAATCAGGGGACAAATATTCTTCACTGATAATTATTTAAAAACATTGGACGGAATTTTGTCACTTGTACGTAATAAAAGCACCAGACAAATATAAAACAAAAACATTAGACACATATTGCCACTAATACATAAAAAACGCAAGACAAATATTTGAACCATGCAATCAAATATACTTCAAATTTGTAAAGTTAATACTAGCAATTTGGTTATCGTATTAAAAACAAGATCATGATGATCATAATCATTTCATTCAATTACGCCGAAAGTTAGCATTGTTTTCACCCATCAAAGAAAGAGAGAAAACCAACATATGCTAAGATTTTTTTTTTATTTTACAAATGGACTAAAATTAGTTATTTTATTAGTTTCCTAAATTTTATCAATTTAGTACTATTTAATAAAGCTTTTAACATTGTATGATAATCTTTTGTCAAAAAAAAAACATTGTATAATAATCTATATAATAAGAGAGATATTTGCCTAACATAATATTGTATGTGAAATTCAAGGTGGATTCTAGGATGAGGGTCCAATTAGGTCCCTCACCGGTGAACCACGAGAAAAACACCAATAGATTAAATAGGTGGTTCAGATTTATTTAAATTAAAGGAGGGAACATGTAGAACTGCTCACATTCAATCATATCCTGCAATGGTTTTACCCTATGTT
>Ga0228710_1001409_pt1 | contig 35928 bp, 10 predicted proteins | sample MedpolnodulmetaG_FD_177995 | JGI IMG/M metagenome (GOLD analysis project Ga0228710, IMG submission 177995) | Root nodule microbial communities from Medicago polymorpha collected in Santa Monica, California, United States - pink nodules | ecosystem: Host-associated > Plants > Roots > Nodule...
TTTTTTCCAAATGGTTTCGTACCCTTTTTTCTCCTTTCAACTGATACTTATATATGAAACTCTACAAAACCCCGTACATCGTACGGGTTAGAGTCTAGTTATATCTATATTGCACATTTGTAAAACCTGCATTGTTATACGACGAGACTAGATGTTGGGTTGTAAAGAGTCGCAAGAAAGTAAACTCAGTGACGCAGAGATAGAATGGTATGATGGATTAGTGCTGCGCTAGACAGTAGAAATAGAAATGCAATCATGAGAGAGAAAATTGTGGTAGCTTCCATCGTAAAAGAGATGTTAGACTGTTGTCTTGGGTGATTTAGACAAGTTTGGAGTTAGGTTATCAAGAGTTCGCTATAATGGTTGAAGACTTCAGTAGAGTGGTTTAGAGGTGTGCTATAGGGTAATATAAGGGGTTGAAAGAAAATACCATGAGCAGCCTTTGTTGTTTTTGAAGCAGCCATGTGACCCTAGCCTCCTCTCCACCAGCCCCAACCTTTTTATTTTCTACCTCTTTTTTGGGCAAAAGACCACCATCCAAAGTTCAATTAGCTGTGCTTTTCTGCTCTTTAAGTAGAATATTTATTTGAATTTTTAATGTTTAGTTACTTTAATTTAAGCCTTAGAGGCTTAAACTTGTTGAATTCCTTGACTTATGTTGGTATTTACTTCTATGTTTTCCTTAATACCTGTGAGTTTCTTTATTAATTACTTATGAATATTTCATCAAACACAAGTAATTTTTTTAATTCTTCAGCATTTATGTGTATACTTCTTCAGTATTAAATATTTATTAAGCCTTAAAAAATACATAATAGATGTCAGCTCGCTATGCGCTATCCTGCTATAGTGTTTTTGGGGTCGGCCACCATTAGAGTTGATAACCACAGTGTGTAGAAGACTGGTAGAGTGATTGGTTAGGAGGGTTGATTAGATGAAGTATAATCCAATAGTTAGCAGTGTTGTCAACTATTGGCTTTCCGCCATGGCCAATTTTGTTAAGGATAGCGGCGCCATTTGCCGGCCGGTATATCGGATTTCTGGCTCTCCGCCATGGTCCGCCATCCTCCATTGACCAGTGGTGGAGCCAAGATTTTTTTTATGAGGGGGCCATAATTTTAATATATATTTAATGTCACTATAATTTTAATCTACAGCTACATGTCAAGTGGTTTGGATGTTTGTATTTTGCAACCCAAACCATGGTTCAATACTTGCAATTTACAGCATTTTCATGGCATTTTTCAATACTTGCTAATAGGCTAAAAATGACCAAACTGAGGATCGAACACACGACCTAAAGCTTATATGTGAGTTGCATGACCACTGCGCCGGACTACATATGATGGATATGTTATGTAAACTTTAGTATATATAATATAACAATTAGATAAAATGTGTTTATATACCTACTAAAAATGAAAATTTTTAGACTTTGGGGAGGCCCTGGCCCTCCCTAGTCCCCTCTGGCTCCGCCTCTGCCATTGACAACACTGATAGTGGCAAAAGGAGACTGAGAAAAACCATTAGAAGAGACTTAGTTAATTATCTATTTTTGGACATTCTACTACTTGATTGGCTATTATGACATCATTTTTAATAAGTATATATAGCAACCCTTATTTTTACCCCTTTTAAACTTGGGCATAATAATAAACCTAAATGAGGAAATTTCTACAACTTCCCGTAGTCCGCATAGTCAGGCAGATTTTGAGTAAATTAACAAGGGGGACCATTGTGAAAGATTTAACGATGAGTAGGGCTTAATTGATATTTTTCATTCTTGCAAAAAACCGGAAAAGCAATTTCTTTTGAATAAAAGAAGGGGTTAATACCTCCTCACCTATAAGGTAGTGCCACCCCTGCATGTTGTATGCTATAGGACTTCAACTGTATCACAATTACCCTAAAATTTCCTAAAGTACTCAATAGAATCCCTAAATATAAAATATATGAAAATTATAAGAGACCTAGAAATGTTATGTTGACAATTTTTTGGTTCCCCAACACCGTATATATACCATATAAGTACTGTTTCATTTTTTAATTAGTTGTTTCTCTCTCATAGTCACACTCACATCAATGTTATAAACTGTTTATTTTTATACGGTTTGTCAAATAGTTGTTGATTTTTAGATGTTATAAACTGTTTATTTTTATACCTGTCCATGTCTTTTCCTGCACCACGTTCTTGTTGGCTGTTGCACCTCCATAAATGGGGAAAAACATTAAATGTGTGTTTGGATGGAGGGTTTAGGAGGGGAAGAGAGGGCTTACTGTTCTTTTTTAAATTACCGACATTATAAAATGAGTTTTAGAAAATTGATTTCACAACATGATTAATGATTATATAATACTTCAAAAACACTTAATTTATTTTAAAAAAACATTATACATTGTTCGTAATTTAAAAATTAAAAGTGAACCCTCCCCTCCCTTCCCCTCCCAAACCCTTGATCCAAACACACCCAAAAGAGAGTAATTGTTAGGGTTCGTGTATGTAAGTAAGAGGTTTCTTAATGTATGCAAATACTGATATTTTTATAGTCAATGCTGCAAATTTTCAAAGGGATGCTTTTAATTGTTATATAAATCAAACTGATCTACTGATGCAAAATTTGACAGCGAGAACATGTATGAATATGTGTATCTAATAACTGATAGCTTTTTATTTTTTTGACAGATTGATGGGCTAAAAAATGAGCATAATTCTACGCACAATCAATTGGAAAATGGTAGTTTGATTTCAGCCAGTGATAGTCAATCTGTATCCACAGACATTGCTTCCAATACTGTGAGTGATGTAGCAGCAGTTATAGTGGATGCAAACACAGCTACGAGCAGTGGCAAGGAGACTGATCTTAATAAACAGCTCATGAATGAACCGCATGGGATTCCCTGCATGCTGGAAATATTTCACTTCTTATGTTCACTGTTGAATGTTGGTGAGCATATGGGAATGAGTCCTCGATCTAACACAATAGCATTTGATGAAGACGTTCCCCTTTTTGCCTTAACATTGATTAATTCAGCCATAGAGTTGGGAGGTTCTTCCTTTCACCGACACCCTAGATTGTTGAGCTTAATTCAGGATGAATTATTCTGCAATCTTATGCAATTTGGTTTGTCAATGAGTCCCCTTGTACTTTCTATGGTAAGTAGCATTGTTTTAAATTTGTATCACCATCTTCGTACAGAACTCAAGTTCCAGCTAGAAGCATTTTTTTCTTGTGTAATTTTGAGACTTGCACAAAGCAAATATGGGGCTTCATATCAACAACAGGAAGTAGCCATGGAGGCACTTGTTGACTTCTGCAGGCAAAAAGCATTCGTGGTGGAGATGTATGCTAACTTTGACTGTGACATAACTTGCAGTAATATCTTTGAAGATATTGCTAATTTGTTATCCAAGAGTGCATTTCCTGTGAACAGTCCATTATCTTCCATGAATATTCTTGCTTTGGATGGTCTTATTGCTGTCATACAAGGAATGGCTGAAAGGATAGGTAACGGATCTTTGAGTTCAGAACATTCTATTGTGAATCTTGAAGAGTATACTCCATTTTGGCTTGAAAAGTGTGAAAATTTCACCGATCCAAATGATTGGGTTCCTTTTGTTGGCCGAAGAAAGCACTTCAAGAAAAGATTGATGATTGGTGCCGATCATTTTAATCGTGATACTAAGAAAGGTCTTCAGTTTCTTCAAGGAACACATCTTTTGCCTGACAAACCTGATCCCCAAAGTGTTGCCTTCTTTTTCAAATACACTACTGGGTTGGATAAGAATCTTATTGGGGATTACCTTGGAAACCATGATGAGTTCTGTGTTCAGGTTCTTCAGGAATTTGCTAGAACATTTGATTTTAAAGACATGGCATTAGATACAGCCCTGCGAATATTTTTGGAGACTTTCAGACTGCCTGGAGAATCACAGAAGATCCAGAGGGTGCTTGAAGCATTTTCAGAGAGATATTATGAGCAGTCACCGCATATCCTAGCTAACAAGGATGCTGCTCTTTTGTTATCATATTCAATTATATTGCTTAATACAGACCAGCACAATTCACAGGTCAAAAAGAAGATGACAGAAGAAGATTTTGTCCGAAACAATAGGCAAATAAATGGCGGCAATGATCTACCTCGGGAAGTTCTGTCCGAACTATATCATTCAATTTGTAAAAATGAGATCCGTACAACTCCTGAGCAAGGTTCTGCTTTTCCCGAAATGACCCCGAGTCGTTGGATTTATCTCATACACAAGTCAAAAAACACAGCTCCCTTCATTGTTTCTGATTGCAGAGCACACCTTGATTATGATATGTTCTCCATATTGTCTGGTCCAACAGTTGCAGCCATTTCTGTGGTATTTGATAATGCTGAAACTGAAGAGGTGTACCAAACATGTATGAACGGATTCTTAGCTGTTGCAAAGGTATCAGCTTATTATCATCTTGAAAGTATACTAGATGATTTGGTTGTGTCACTTTGCAAGTTTGTTACTATTTTGGATCCGTTATCTCCCGAGGAGTCAATCTTAGCCTTTGGAGAGGACCCAAAAGCAAGAATGGCAACTGAGACTGTTTTCACTATTGCCAATAGGTATGGTGATTACATTCGTACAGGGTGGAGGAATATTCTCGATTGCATCTTAAAATTTCACAAGTTAGGTCTTCTTCCTGCTCAAATGGCCAATGATGCGGCCGAAGAGTCAGAGCCTTCCACAGAAACTGGGAATGGGAAGCGTTATGCTAACTCTTTATCTTCATCTCAGCTTTTATCTGTTAGTACTCCAAAGAGATCGTCGGGATTTATCAGCAGGTTTAGTCAACTCTTATACCTTGGCGCTGAAGAGACAAGATCAGAACCATCGGAAGAACAACTTGCTGCTCAGCAGTGTTCCCTTCAAACAATTCAGAAGTGTCACATTGAGAGCATATTTACTGAGAGTAAATTTTTGCAAGCTGAATCTCTATTACACCTTGTTAAAGCACTCAAAAGTGCAGGAGTGAGACCTAAGAAAGGGAATGGCACATCTGAGGATGAAGATACTTCAGTCTTCTGCCTGGAGTTACTTGTAGCAATCACTTTGAATAATCGAGATAGAATTGAACTTCTTTGGCAGGATGTTTATGAGCATATTTCCAATATTGTGCAGTCCACTGTGATGCCTTGTACACAGGTAGAGAAGGCTGTTTTTGGACTCTTGAGGATTTGCCATCGCTTACTTCCCTACAAAGAGAACATGACCGATGAACTTTTGAGGTCCCTGCAACTTGTCCTGAAGCTTGATGCCCGTGTTGCTGATACATACTATGAGCAGATTACACAGGAAGTTAGCAACCTTGTGAAAGCAAATGCTCCTCATATCAGGTCTCAGTTAGGATGGCGGACGATAACATCACTGCTTTCCATTACTGCTAGACACTTGGAATCATCTGAGGCTGGATTTGATGCATTGTTTTTCATTATGTCAGATGGAGCCCACATACTTCCATCTAATTTTGTTCTCTGTGTAGATGCTGCAAAGCAATTTGCCGAATCTCGTGTTGGACAGGTTGAGCGGTCTGTAGTGGCACTTGATCTAATGGCAGGGTCTATCAATTGTTTTGAGAAGTGGACTAACGATGCTAAGCAAGCAACGACAGAAGAAATGGCAAAGATGTTGCAGGATATTGAGGACATGTGGTTGAGGCTCGTTCAGGGACTAAAAAAACTATGTTTGGACCAGAGAGAAGAGGTTCGAAACCATGCATTGTTATCATTGCAGAATTGCTTAACAGCATCAGTTGGAATTCATCTCCCACATGACTTGTGGTTACGATGTTTTGACCAAGTAATCTTCACCATGCTGGATGACCTGCTTGAAATTTCTCAGACGCACTCTCCAAAGGACTACCGGAACATGGAAGGAACACTTATTCTTACCTTGAAGCTCCTGTCTAAAGTTTTCCTCTTGTTACTCCAAGACCTATCACAATCTACAGACTTCAGCAAATTGTGGTTGAGTGTTTTGAATCGTTTTGAAATATTTATGAAGGTCAAAATTAGGGGAAGGAGAAGCGAGAAGTTTCAAGAGCTTGTCCCTGAGCTTATGAAGAACACTTTGCTTGTTATGAAAGCAAGCCATGTACTAGAGCGAAGCAGTAGTAGTGGTGATGAAAAAAGTTTATGGGAACTGACGTGGCTACATATAAATAATATCTCCCCGTCATTACAATCCGAGGTGTTTCCCGAGCAAGAGGCTAAGCAATTGGAGCCGGAAAAGGCTGAACAAGTTGGAGATAGAGGGCTGACTGAAAATGTTTCTGCACCTTCTAGGGCTGGAAATGAGTTGAGTTGAATCGAACTCGTCTGAGCTCGACTCGACTCGATAAGAATTGGCTAGGGTAGAGCAGTGGGTGGGTTCGGGCGGGCTCGGGCCTGAACTTGCCAAGATGGATGAAACCGTTCACCATATTGCAAGGCCCAATTCCAACCACAATCACACATGGTTATGCGGGTCTCGGTTTCAACGGTTTTACGGTTTGCACGGGTGGGTTGGATCGGTTGTGGGCCTTCTTCAAATGGGCCATTTGTTTTTTATTTTTAAAATTTGTCCATATTTTTGAAGTCATTTTTTAAGCCTAGCTGATAAAAAAAACAATTTAAAGATACATTGTAGTTACTAGTCTTGAAATGATCCAATGATATAAATTCAAATACACATCTTTCTCCAAAAAAATGGAAATAAAACATTGGCACTTTGGCAGTGCACTTGTGCAGTAGATATTTAAGTCTTAGCATCAACATACAATATCTAGCAACACAATCCATATGCTACTGTCAGAGCAACAAGTGTGCTTAATAGATAATAAACTGAACCTAATAATATTTGTTTTGTCCCTGCTTGATTTGGACCACATACCAAATCTAACCCGTGATTGAAATATATTACATTCCAAATAAGAAAAGTTTAGGCAAATCAGAACATGGTATTAACATTTTCCCATGGTTCTTTACTGCCAGTGCCAACATTTGTTCCGACAATTCCTACAAAAAATGAGATATCAATAAATTAAGTTAAAAAATAAAGCATTAGTGCACACTTGTATGATACTACTAGCATTAAATTGTTATGTCATCCTTAACATATGTAGCTTAGTATAACAATCAAATATAAAACATGTATTACATCAGTTAATCACCTCATTTGAAACTTGTATCCAAACTTGGTAGGGGAAAGCCCTGAAGAAACAATCTCCAACTCCAACATGAGCCTGTTAAAATCAAAGAAGAAAATGTTCCATTACTCATGAATCTCAAACAAGTAGAATCTAGTATTTCAAAGAATAGAGAATTAAATTTCAATCAATAAAACTACATTACCTCAAAGCAAAGTTCTAATTTCTATATCTCAATTATCATAAACAACAAAGAATACTTCAAAATTATCAAAGTTCTAAACTATATTACCTCAAGTAAAGTTCTAATTTCTCATAGCCAATGACAACAAGTCTTGGAGCACTTAAAATTATGTTGGCAGCACTTGTTGCAAATATCCATAGCCAAGGCAGCCTAATATTTGTATTGGTATCATGAAGAAGTTGCAAATGAAAAGAATTTTTTATCATGAAACAAAGGATTGGTATAAAAATAATAAATGTATTTTGTAATTTAAAAATAGTCTTGTAAAAAAGGAAAGAAAAAAAAATCTAAATCTTACGGGGAGAGACGGAGGTCATACTTCACATCAGATTTCAATCATTAACACTCTTAAAGATTTGTTTGGGTCTAGCTTTTTCTAAAAAAACATTAAACACACAATGTTATTTTAAATCAAGATCACATCTAAATTTAAAAGTGAGTGTAAGATAACATGATTTATGTTTTGATATTTTCATGTTAAAATAATTAAATTGAACATTAAATTTGAGTGTACAAATCACATTTTGATGAAATTCCAAATCCTAACTTTAAGTTAGAGCTAACTCTAAAGATAAAATCAATTCTATTGAAAAACCCCAAACATATAAAATCAATTTCAAATCTTTAAAAACACTTTGTGCTCTCCCCAAAAGTGAATCGAAACCTGTACTAACTTCACTTCTCATCACATTCATTTTGTATATATCTTAAAAACATAAATTACTACTACTATAAGCTCTAAGTAGAAAACAATTAAATAAGACTTTATGCATAACAGATTAGTTGATGTAATGGTACAGAGTTATAAATGAGCTATATACTTCATGCACATGCACACAATACATATATACTGCATTTACCAAAGGAAAAAACTAGTGTCATATTAACATAAGTCAACACTTTTACCATATATATAAGGTTGATGGAACCTTCACAAATCCATCCAGGTTTGCAGTATTTCTTAATTCCTACTATCATAACCGTTATTTTATTCATCCGTGTGAATCAAATCTGATACAAGACAGTTTCTTAAAAGAGACCCCACTAGACCTTTTGTATCTCACCAAGAAAAAGAAAGAAAAAAAAACAAATAGTAGCTTCTTCACTAAACAAAAGCCAAATAAATAGACACATAACTTATAAACGTAACTTTATATCTAGTCATTATCTCTGATCACTCATAGATTCCTAAGTTGCAAAAATATTCCTAAATATGTTAGGTAAAGTAGTGTCAATATAGTGTCTAAATATATTGAAATTACAGAAATATCCCTCATTCTGTCTTTTTTTAAGAATTTTATGACCCAAATTAACTAGCGAAAGACACATTCGAAGATAAAAATAACTAATGCAACACATAATCGATGATCAAACTAAAAACAAAAGACGCATTTATGTATGTATGTTTTTGTAATTTAACACATTTAGAGACTACTGCGACAACACCTCACATCTTTAAGGACTAAAAATAAAATTACTGTTTACTCAAGTATATATACATGGACAAGGTCACCCTCTTAAATCATTTATATTAACTTCACTCTCTTGCTTTACTTCATTGCTTCTTATTTCTACATAGTCCTAGCTATTTGCTCTCAATTAACACTCTCTCAACTTTAGTAGATTTAACTTTTATTTGCATGGAGGGATCTTACTCTGATCAGTATTGGTTTTGGATGAAGAGAAGGCAAGTTCAAGCACCAATTGAATCATGGGAAGAAAAGGCTTTTGCAGAAGATGCAGCTAGGAATATACTGAATGGTAGCATGTGGCCACCAAGATTCTATTCATGTAACTTTTGTAAAAGAGAGTTTAGGTCTGCTCAAGCTCTTGGTGGTCACATGAATATTCATAGGAGAGATAGAGCTAGGCTTAAACAAAATCTTAGCCCTCAGAAGAACAATGATTTGATCAACTCATCACTAGGTAATCATTATTTTTCTGCAAAAGTGTCATCAAAACCTTGTTCTAGCCCTGCAACAACTTTAATTACAACTAGAAGAAGATCCCTTTCACCTTCTAGAATTATCTCAACTATTGTCAATGCTAGAGAAGACAAATTTTTGGATTGTAATGATTGTGTTGAAACAAGTTTGTCTTTAGGAATGTTTGGACAAAAATCATCAACTGTACTTCCTTGTGAGGAAAAAGGTATCAGTTGTAAGAGATTGAAGACTAATAACATTTCTTCATTGCCTTCTGTTTTCCTCAAGACATGTTCAAATGATCATCATAGGTTCCTGGCTTTTCAACAACCTTCAGAAATTGTACTTGGAGTTAATCATGGAATGGAAGATTTAGATCTTGAACTCAGGTTGGGGAAACAACAGAAAATTATTAAGTAGTTTATTGTATTTGTGCACAACTTATGATTTTTGAAGTTGTATTAATTAATTGAGTTACTTCTCCTTGCTCCTCTTTTTTATTTTTCTTGGGTAATTTTTAATTAGGATTTTAGAAAAATGGCAAGAGAAACCTTTTCTTTGCCTAAGTAAACATTGAATATAATGAGTATCTTCAAATGTTTGGATATTAATTTTATCTCTCTTGCAAGTTAATTACTTTGTGTTATCTCATTTTTCTGTTTGAGATATATTAATTACTATATATATAGCAAGGTTAATGCATGTAGGTCAATGACTCAAAAATGACAATGGAAAATACAATTTGCACATAAAATTAATACTTATTTTTTTATAAGCTAAGTACATTTTGTTGAAAGGATTGACTAATATAATGCACAAGTTGTTCTGAAGAGATTAGAAGAAACAATGCAATTGGAATTTTCCTGCAGAATATATATAATCAGCCGCCTATAACAACCAAAAACATATCCAAAAATTGAAAAATTAAAATAAAGAGTGCAAGTAGAAGCCAAACATAAAAATGAAAGCAACACTTCAAGACTCAAAATTACTTGTTAAAGAGCTAGGGTTTCTTTGAAGGGTGAGGCAAAGAAAGATGAACAAGTGGAATAGCTCTAGAATAAACTAAACTTGGTTTTTTCTTTTATTTGTTATTATTATATTATTCATCTTTATTTATTTGTTTTTGTTCAATAAAATAGTTTACATATAGAAATATGATGCATCCAGTAAACTGAAAGTTTAGATAGGAAGGAGAGAGAGGGAATGTAAAGTTTAAACTGGAAGGTATATTGAAGTGGTGAAAGAGACTGACGACAGTGTAAACTGACAATATGAAATCACTTCAGCTACATACATTCCAGCTAACTAACAGTAGAAGTCCCCACATGTATAACCTGGATAAATAATCAATAACCTCCTTCTTCCTTGAATATCACTAATAATAAGTTTGCTAGCTAGGGAGATATTTTTGTATAAATCTATATATTTAACTATCTATTATAGTTCAAAGTCACTAAAACATTGACAATGGTTGTTAATAAATAATAGGTTTAAATATTGCACTCGTCCCTGCAAATATGCCTCGTTTAAGTTTTGGTCCCTGTAAAAAAAAAATTTGTTTTTGGTCCCTGCAAAATTTTTTGTTTTTTAAAATAGTCCCTGACCCCATTTTTGTGATGACTTGTATACGTGGCATATGATGACTGGATCCATTTTGTAGTTTTTGGTTCCTGCAAAATATTTTGTTTTTTAAACAGGTCCCTGCAAAATTTTTTGTTTTTTAAAATAGTCCCTGGAGACATTTTTTTTTTTACAGGGACCAAAATTTAAACGAGGCATATTTGCAGGATGACTACCATATTTAAGCCTAAATAATATAGGCGCAAGTGATATGGACCTCTAAAAAATGGTTTAAGACAGAATGTGATCCCACTATTAAAATTCACTATAGTATTAGGTCTTTGTACGCATATTGAATCGTTAAGGCTTTTGATTCTCTTCTGCATGCTAGAATATATTGACGATTCACCGTTAAAATTCACTTGCAAATTTTTTAAGTTGTTGGATCCAAAAAGAATAATGATGAGATCACCGACATAATTCTTTCTCTTATGTTGAATTATAACATTGGAGAATGTAAATTCATCGTAGATGATGAATTGTGAATCAATATCTACATTTTAGTGCACTTAGATCAAACGACTCTTGAACAACTCCAAATTGTGCACGGTGCAACATGAACATATCAAACCTATTTGTTAGTTTCACATCACCTCAGTTATTCCTAATAGTAATAACTGACCACTTCACTTATGTCACTTATGTCACATAGATAACTCGGTTGGTAAACTAATATACGTTGAACAAGGAGATCTATGGATTCAAATCTTGAAACTAATGTAACAACTAACTTGACAACATTTCACCGTAAAAAAAATAAATAACTCACCTCATTTTATCCTAATAAATTCTAAACCCTAGAGTTATCTTCCACATGACATATTTCATCCTAACACATCCAAAAACCCAACTAATCACACATTGGATTTAATATTACTTATATAAAAATAGAGAGGAATTAATATAGTTTGACAAATTCGAAAGAAAGGACAAAAGAACATCACATCATTTAGCCTATAGTAAATTAAACGCGTCATTTGTTTTTAGTCTTGGAATGGAATGGAAATGTATACATATTCATGACATGTTATAGTTGTAGCTGTTACACTTAAAAGCTGGAATGAAACCTCCCAAAAAGACCAACCACCTAGGAACCTAAAAATGTCCAAAATTTTGCTTATGTTTGGAATCCCAAGATTGTTATTGTTATAGTAAAGCAAAATAAAAACAGTGATAGCCACCTTATTATACATAATATTGTGACATCGACCGTTCCTCCATAATACACGGCGACGTCACACCCTCTGATTTTTCAATGTAAAGAAACTATATTAATTTGATGAAATATCACATTTGACTTGTTTTATGTTGTTTACAATGTAGATAGATTACTAGTAGTAGATAGATGCATTGGTGTATACGAGGGGAATTCAGGTACCCTTTCACAATATTTTGTCCTATTTTTGGGATGTACTTTTATTTATTCACTTGCTTCTACCTGTGTTCACATGGTAACAGGAAATTAATTGGTATAGAGAATATTGTGGGGGGAGGTTCACTCAGTACTCTGGTTGTGAGGAAGCATCTAACTTTATGCATCTGATTAAATGTTGGATATCAAAGTGGCAAAGTGAATTACTATTACACATAAATAAATTATTAAATGAATAAATGATAGTATATCTATTAGAAAAAGTTGAAATAACTAAGAAAATTTAGAAATAGAAAAATGTGCAAATTGTCTTTGATTTTGTTGCTAATATCGCAAAAAAAAAATCTTCTAATTTTTGTTATTATTTCAAATTTTAATAATTTTTTTCATATGCCTATGTGTGATAAGGTTTGCCATTGAATTCATCCAAATGTTGTGCATTTTTTTATGAATCCAACGATCAACCATATTAACTTGTGTTTCTACTAGATGGATTTGGATCATCTAATATTAAAATTCAATATGCAGAGCTATGTTGGTGTGACACCATTGAAATTCATTGGATCACATAAGTTTACGAGAATGTTTAATATATTTTTTTGAAGAAAGAGAATGTTTAATATTACGGTGGATTTTGACGAAAAGTTATCATAGTTTTGTAGAAATTATACTTTCTAACTTTTACAAAATTACGATGAATTTATGTGATTTTGATAAACTTACTGTGATATTAAACATGCATCGAAAAAATATACAAGTGAAACTTGATGAATTATATAATATTTGGTGAGATTGCCAACATAAGTCACTCATATTGAAATTTAGTAGCATGAGAGAATCCAAATATTGTGGATATTTAGATTTATGGTTGGAGTTTAATGCAGTTGAGATAATGAGAGGAGTTCATCAGAAACTAGAGGTTGATCTGACAAATAGAAGGTACCTAGCACGTGTGTGACTAAGCATTAGAAGTTTTTTTAGGTATTTGGCATTGAAAACAACTAAACAGACATTTCATCCTATAATTAATCTACTCATTGGTTATGAAAGTAACTTTGACATATGACACTTCACAAGCTTATTCTCCTTCACTCTTTCCTAGATAGAAACCTTAGTACTCAAATAAGCATGTTATACAACGTTCCAAACAGAGTAATTTTGGAACTCTTTATTATTTTTACCATTATTTTTTATACCAGGGCAGAGGCACTGATCTACACCCTTGCATGCACGTGATGCCATCTTCTTTTGTAATATACTACTAATAAATCTCATGCTTAACAAAAATATCTATATATTCAAAAAAATCTCATTACAAGTGATTGGTGTTGGTTTTAGTTTGACATGCAAGTTAGTTGGTTATAGCTTGATTTAGTTTGAACCAGAAATATTGGATTATTTTTGTTAAATGAACAAGATAACTTTTATATGCTTCAAAATATTTCAATGAAATCATACAAGAGAGGTGGTTTTGAGCTTTTTTTTTGTCGTCTGGATCCGGAATCTAGCCTCTCTTCTTCATTGGTTTTTCACTTTAATTTTAACTAGATATAAGCCTGCGCGTTACGTGGATATCTTAATGTTTAAGTTTTTGCAAAAATTTAGAGAATAAATAACTATTAATTATTGGATTAAATATGTTTTTAGTCCCAATAAAATTGAGGCCTTTTAAGTTTAGTCCTTACTTAATTTTAATAGTTATTTTAGTCCCTACAAAAAAATTATGCACTCAGTATTAGTTCCTGCTCAATTCAAATTTGTTTAATTTATGCTTAAATTCTTAAGTTTTTTGACAATTTTTTGTATACGTGAGAACATTACTAAAAGTTCATCCGCAAAAAATTATCGCAAAATTTGATTTATATGTCCAGATTTCATTACTTTTATCTTTAACTTTTATCGTTTTAAAAAATTTATATATAATTCGTTTCATGTTAAAAAATTCTAAATTTTAGTAATTGAACCTTTCACAGTTTTCTAAACTTGTGTCAAAAAAATCGTTTAAAAATTTAAGAGTTTAAGGATAATTAAACAAACTTTGTTTTAGCAGAGACTAAAATTAGAAGTAAATTTTTTTTTGTAGGGACTAAAAAAACCTATTAAAATTAAGTAGGGACTAAACTTATAAGTTTCCAATTTTATAGGGACCAAAAACATATTTAACCCTTAATTATTTATAGAGTGAAGTTTGTGATAAAGATATGAAATCGAAGATAAGTGAGAATAAGAAAGATATATTGACATTATCCTTCAGAAAAAGATATATTGACATTAATTAAAAACATGCAAGTAAATCGTTGTAGTTGAGTGTAAGTTGCATAGAAAAGAAAGATGAGTGAGATGAATGTCAAAGAAAATTAAAAGTCACCTAATAAATTGCCAATGAAAAAAAAAAATACTTAAATTAAATATATATGAAGAAAAAAAACATGATTGGTAGGATAATAATGTATAGACTAAAATTAAGGCAAATCTTGCATATCAAAATCAAATATTGGTGTAATAGAATTAGTTGTGTCTACTTTTTAGCCTTGCAATAGAGAAAGACAATTTTTGGTTGCTAAGAGGAAAAATTCATCGAAAGATATATATGATATAAAAAGGGGCAACTGTCATTGCAAGGTCAATCTCCCATTTTGTTTTTGGACAGTAAAAATTGTGAGCATGATGATTGTGACTTGTAAGCTCTTAGCATGGGATAATAATAGAAGAACTTGGATACAGAACAAAATAAAAATAGAATGAAGTAGAATAATAAAATGGTTAGAATGAATTAGAATAATAAAATGGTAATGTTTGATATTTGCTCTATTGAAAAACAAAAGACATCAGTGAATTTTTTTCCTAATAAAAGACATTAATAAATTGGAATAACGTATGACAATGTTTGTCATTTCTCGTCTATAAAAAAGTATGATAATGTGCATGAAAACAAAACAATAACGTAATTTATTTATTGCTTAAAAAAAACGTAATTTGATTAGCAAGCTAATAGAGATAAGGAAGTTGGGTGTTCTAGAGTAAAGGGAATGAAAACGTGTTAGAATTGTGAATAGTAGAAAGGGTAAAGGATTGTAGAGGCTGCCACTTCAGATTTTTTTGATGATGTGGAATAAATTTTATGATGTTTCAATAGGAAAAATTGGGAGGCTCATTTAATTTAATAATAATAGATAGAAGATAGATAACAGATAAGTGGTTTTTAAAAATAGTTGGTTTTTCTTATGTTTTTTCTGTGATTTTTTCGCAAAAATACTTTGTCGATTTGTTCATCGTTTTTATGCGGTGTTGGTTGATTTTTCATCTTACAGCGATGTTCGTTCGATTCAGATTTACATGTCTCTTTTAAATTATTACATATTCAATCAATGCCTTAAAGTTTAATTCAACAAAGTTATGGGTATTTTGATCATTTTAATTTTGTCGGATTTATCATTTGTTGGCATTTTAACGATTTATGCTATTGACATGAGTGTTGCGAATTTGCTTACAGAATTTTCTTTTGATTTTTAACAACGTTGAATTTGTTTTGCTTTGTTTTTCTTTAAGAGGTTGTTTTGTTTTTAGCTTAAATGTTCAATTGGTCCCTTAACTTGATTTCAAGTATCGGTTTGGTCCCATAAGTAATAAAATGTCCGTTTAGATCCCTTAACTTTATTTAAAGTATCAGTTTGGTCTTTTCTGTTAATTTAATTCAAAAAACGTTAAGTTTAGGGACCAAACTAATACTAATTAAATAAGTTAATGGATTAAACTAATACTAATTAAATAAGTTAAAGGACCAAAATTTAACGTTTTTTAGAATTAAATTAACAGAATGGACCAACCCATTACTTTAAATAAAGTTAAAGGACCTAAACGGACTTTTATTACTTATGGGACCAAACTAATACTTGAAATCAAGTTAAGGGACTAATTGAGCATTTAACCCTTTGTTTTTTTTTATGTATTCAACCCAATTTGAGTGAATGAAAAAGAATGACAATGGATCATTTTATAGAATATATGACTCATCAAGCTTAAGAAGCTCGTGAGTTAGAAGCATCAAAGTTCAAATTCTACATCCTTATTTTAAGTAGGGTTTTACTTTTACCTAAACACGGCTCTGACTCAGAAATTAGTCTCACTTGCTACTATGTATGTATTTATATGAAGAAAATATAGTAGCTGCATCAAAATTACCAAATAAATCAATTATGCAAGACATATTAAATCTCCTATAGACCTTTGGCACCCATCAGACAAAAAAATTGCCGCTTCTTGAAAAACAGGAAGATGTAAAAATCTTTAAAATATATTAACGAGACTATGCTTAATCAAGAAGTCAGTATCATATAACATTTTTTTTAACGAGCAAAAAGCAATATAATAAAGAAATAAAGTAAAAAAAATTAAGCACAAGGTGGAGTCAAAAGTTACAAAATCGAAATGAAAACAAAATTCCAAACACAATGTTACACGATGGCATAGCCAATACAAACCGACAGGTTATTCCACCAAGAATGAAAGAAAACAAACCTGGTTCATTAGACTTCAACAACCACGACTAAAAAGTTTTACATGATCTAATAACTTATCGAGGTTTATCTTATTGTTACTAAAAATCCACGAATCATGCTCTTCCAATTAAACCATAAAGTAGCCAACCAAATCACCTGGAAGCTTAAGCGAATATCCTTTCAGAATAAGTGTGAAGCACCAAATTGGAGGGCATGCATGCAAACATCAGCCGATTGAACACTGGAAATTCCCAACCAATGTAGAACATTAAGTGTTCAACCTCCCCTATAAAAAAAAAAATGTGGTCAAACTGGTGCTTCCAGGCTCAATTCCTAGCATTACATTAAAGTAAAAAAAAATAAAATTAATACACCATAATTTATTAAAATAACAGTATTGATTTACTAATTTTACACTATTCATTTTAGATGATTCAAATTGAGACACGGGCTAGGTCTACAAGTACATGTCTTCGTGCTCGATGTTGCTTTTATAGGAGAGTTTTATAACATGGGCCTGTTTGATTGGCTAAAGACCATCAAATAAATTATTTTTTTCAAATATACTTTTCATCCTCTCATGTATTGTATTTGAGCCTACTTTTCATAAATAATTTTTCTTCTAGCTCACTATCATAATTCCCATTTAGCATCATTTCAACACCCACAATGTCATTTTTTATAAGAGTTTTTATTCTAAGGAGATAAACTAACTCATCCAAATTGACACCAGAGAGAATCGAATATGATATCTTGAGTAGGAGCATACTCCTAGGTCCAAGCCAATACCACTAGACCAAACCAAGTGGATTTTTTTTTTTTTTTTTTTAAGAGTATCATAAGAAAAATAAGAAAATTTGAAAAAATTCATCGATTTTTTTTTTGAAAACTCGGTATCCGATCCAAGAATCGAACCTGAGACCTTTGGAGGAACAAACTCCAAGATCCCAAGCCAACCACTAGGCCAACCCCAAATGGGTTTCATTTAAAAAATTTATGTTCCAATTTTTTCATTATTTTAAAAATCTAAAACATAAATCCTTAACTTTAAACCACACAGCATCGGTCATAACGTAGGTTTGAGTGACGTTAAATAAAAGCTTGAGTTTCAATGTCCCGAAACTTTCACTATTTGAAAATTCTTGAGTTCCTGGAGAAAAAAAACTTTAAACTGAAAATCTGGAAATTTATTATTTTCATATTTTTAATTAGAAATTTTTTGATGTGAGGGATAAAGTTTAGACATTGGTTTCCGTAAAGCCTAACTCAACTGACAATGTTAAAATTGTTAGGATATATGTCTTCATCCGTATATGAACCCGAGATCTTGCAGTGTGGGTGAGTTTCAGTGGTCTTTACCACTTCGTCTACGAACAAAATAAAATTGAAATATTGGTTATTACCAACAACAACAAAATAGTGGCAATATTGGTGGTTTGAAGGGGTAGGAGATTATGTGAGGGGGTAAAAAATTGTTGCCTGTATTCTTATGCTATAGCGCCATTTGGGTCTTACCCTATTTCTTATGGCCCTTGCTTATCCTCCAAAGGCCACCTAAATTACTAAATTTACCCCTTAAATAACGTCTGCTAATTATCTACCGCAAGTTTAGGGATATATCTATCAGACGTCTTGTTCCGGTAGATATGTTACCGGACAGTACATTATATATTTAGCCCAGAACATTGGTTTGATACTTTTATTTCCTCTTTTGCACTTCACTTAATTTTCTTCTAAACCTTGTTATTTTTGGGCCATTTTGGGTTTTTCCATCCTAATTATTCCAACAAATAGTGTTAATCTTCACTCAACTGCAATCAAATAGCAAATAAATCTTACTTTTGTCTTTCACATTCAATTATGCATAATTTTCATCGTTTTGTGGCAGATTCTACATAATTAATATCTGGTAGTTATCTACAGAAGGTTATGTTTTTTATTTTTAATTTTCACATTTGGTTAGTATTTTAATGTTTTTCTTTACACATTTTATTATTTTAATGTATTTGTATACACATATATCCCTAAGCACACATATTTTAATTTTAGTTAAGATAGATACCATAGTTCACCTTGCACTATAATTTATTTATTTTTCAAAATTTATTATTTTCATGCATTTTTTTACACATTTGTTTAGTATTTTAATGATTATTTTACACATTTTGTTTTGTTTTGTATGCATATATATGGTTGAACTTGCTATTGTTTGAAAGCCGGATCCAGAGATCTATTCAATTGATGTTGTATAATATTTTGTTTACAAAGAGAATAAAAAAATGAAAATCAAGAGAAGATTATTAATTGGGCTCGTCGTGAATATGTACCGAGCTATACAGTGGTTATCTACATATGAACCATATTAGCTTGAGTAATGATAGACATTAGCCTTCTACATTTTCTTATATTGATTTATTAATATATTCATTTCCTTATCTTATCTTATCTTATCTATGTGACTTAAGATACTACTATTTGATTTATTTGCAAGTTTCAAGATATATTTTAACATTGTTTATTCAATTTTTAGAAGATGTTCTTCTATGTCAAATTATTCACGAAAAGATTATGAAATATAGTTGTAGAAGTACATGTTACAAAATAGTAGGAAGAGCATTGGATTCAAAATGATCATGTTTGTTTGAAATCTACAAACATATTGAGTAACACTGCATATAATTTATTGAAATTTTTTATTCTGACAGATTAAAATGTTTTTTCATCTTTCAAATAATTTAGTAGTTAGAATTTTACATTTTACGATGAATAAAGTGGAAAATTATAGTTGTAATCCGAACATTTACATATTACAATGTCTTACCAACTAAGTTATGTTTATGGAGACATTAAAATATTTCTTTACATGATGAAATAATGTGAAGAACATCAAATCACATTTTAAAATATTTCTTTCTTATATTGTCTTTTTTAAGTTGGATCTAACTTAACCTTATAAAACTAATATGGTGATTATTGACTCTTGCGTTTAAATTATATATCTCTCAATGTAGGACTCTTAACCCATCCACTTGGTCATTCTCACACCATGTAGCTTAGGGGTGTGGGTTCAAGTCTCTACCAAAACAATAACGAAAAAATGGTGCCAGAAATACTCGAACCTGCAACCTATTGTTGATAGCAGCACTACCTTTCCATTGCGACAGGCTAAAATATGTTGTGAAGTCGTGCCTAATATAGTATATATATAGAAAACTTGGAGGGTGCCTACTACGATCTGCCTCAAGGAAGGTATGTTCATGTTCAAACCATATCCAACATGAGTGCATTTCACCCGAATCAACGGAGAAATATGTCCATTACAATGACACTTCTAAAACATCTTAGTCTTTATCAGCACGACAATTGCCCTTATAAACACAAAAATAAAGATACAAATTTGTTGAAATTGGAGTTATTGGTCGGTTTGGTGGTTATGTTAGAGGAGTTTTGGTACGTGCAAAGAGTTGTTGTTTTAGTTGGCACTTTACACTGGAGATTTGAGAGTTTGACTTTCGTTTTTGGAGTTGACTTTGGTTTTTGTGTATAGATTTTATGGTTTTGTTGGTAGCCCTCTGTAGAGGGTGTTTTTGGTTGGTTTATCAGATGTTTTATTGTTTGTGTCTTGCCTGTCTCTATTCGCCTTGAACATGGACTTTGTTTTTTAATAAATTTTCTCGTTAAAAAAATCAAAAATAAAGGGAAAGAAAGAACTCCATAAGTAAAGAGATTTGTGGCTCCACAAAGACGCTGACTCTCGTCCGACCATCATTCTAAATGACGCGGAGGGGGTCGAAACATCAATCAACCCCCTCATTACGAAGGGGCAACAGGGGAGGAGGGATCAACCACCCAAGGAAGAAATGTTGCCAAGTCCTAGAATTTTCTAACCGAGAAGAAAACAAATTCATGAACGAAATATTCACAAGAAGAGTCACCATATAACCTTGCTTCGGTCTTTTCGAAAACCACCTACGATGAAGATGTACGAAGGGTTAGCTGACCCCGACAACCATCGGCAGAACGTGGAAACTGTTCTGAGCTTTGGAGGTGCTCCTAAACCCGTAAAACATCATCTATCCGTGCTCACTTTAAAACACAATTCAAAGAAAAACATTTTAAGTTACATAAAGAAATGTCTCCGTGAACTTAGCTCAGTTGGCAGAGACATTGCATTATATACGCAGGGGCCGGGGTTCGAACCCCGAACACCCCGTTATTCACTTTAAAAAAGTGAATTTCTAGTCACTTGCCTACTTGACCAAAAAATTTACATAAAGAAACCGGCATAACCGCCTATCACGAGTAAAATGCCACTTTCCATCATGATTTTTTTCATGATACATCACCATAAATGCTACCATTAGTAAATTATAATCTGTTGTGATAATTATTAAATAAATTCGTGTGAACTTGAACCATTAACATTATAAACTAAGGAGACAACTTGTTCGAAAAATAATTATGGAAGAAGCTGCAGTAGAACATATCGGGACTCAACTTCCCTATTGTTAATATCCTTGCATTCAGGCCTTCTTCAAGAAAATATCTTTGCATTCAAGCATTAAAAATATCAATTGGCATTCGATTAAGATAAAAAAAAAAGGATATATTTAAGTTTAATATTTGATTACATAATTAAAATTAAGTTTCAATATTTGACATAACCAAGTCCCGTTGAAGGTCTCTGTTTTTGTTTGGAGGTTGCTTCGGGACATATTGCATACTAAAGCTAACTTGGTGACGAGAGGGGTCATCTCATCAGAAGCCTCTCAGTGTATCTCAGATTGTGGTTCCTTAGAAACGGCGCAACATTTATTTTTTGTCTGTTTTGGTTTTTCTTCTTTGTGGCTTATGATGGGACATTGGCTTGGTTTTATGGGTGTTGACACCAATGTTTTGTCTGATCATTTATCCAGTTTGTGTATTCAACAGGTGGTGGCAAAGCAAAGAGGTCATACTTTCAGCTCATTTAGCTCCTTTGTGTATGAGTCTTATGGAATGAGCGTAATAAGAGGGCGTTCAATAATATTGTAACTCCTATGCTCGGGTTGTTGGAAAAAGTGAAATATGTATCTCTAGCCTTGTTGAAAGGCAAAACGGCTACTTTTATGTTTGGCACAGATAGGTGGTGTTCAAACCCTTTATAATGTTTGGGCATCACCTAATGTTTTTTGTATTTGCCAGATTGACACTGTCTATTTTACTAATTCTTTTGGCACACCTTGTGCTGGGGGAGTTTGAAGGTGTGAAAAACACAAGAAGGGGGTTGAATTGTGTTTTCTTTTTCTTCTTTTTCTCCTACTGAAGTGATAATCAGAATCTAAATGCAGCGGATAAAACAGAGAGAGAGAGAGAGAGAGAGAGAGAGAGAGAGAGAGAGAGAGAGAGAGAGAGAGAGAAGAAAGACACAAAGCAATTATATAGGTTCCTTCCACAAATCGGAAGTAGTCTTGTCCCCCTTGCACTTCTAAGGAGAGTTCACTAAGAATGTAATATCTGATTACAACTGCTCAATGATACAACTAGCAAGAGACTTCAAATTACTCAAGCACACCTGCAAGAGATTTCATATGCTCTCGAACACAGTTAAAAGACTTCTAATGCTCAAGCACAACTGCAAGAGACTTCTATTGCTCAAGCACACAAGCAAGAGACTTCTATTCAAACAGAATTATAAAGAAGTTTGTTTGAGGTTGAACACTTGATATACAATCAGTGGTGTTCACAATACAAATCAGATACAGGCGACTCTAGAATTTCTAAGATATGAACTTTGATAAGAAATTCTAAGTGGACTTTAGATGCAGAACAATTTCAAAAGAGTATAACACTTTCAAATTGTTGTATGAGTCTTGTTTATGTGTGTGTCTGCATATCCAATCAGCAGGTCTTCACTCCTTTATATAGAGGTGTGAAAGATACGTTGGAAATTGCCAACTCATCAAAAAGAGTCGTTTGAAACTTGATTGAAATCACCAATGATCTTTTGCCTAATATGGTTATTGTCCTATGAGGGGTCAATTTCAAATGCATTCCTAGTCCGAAGGAACATTGTTGCAAGCATAACTGTTATTCTTGTCTTGATGCAGAGACACAAACAGAGTAGTGGAGATAGTGGTTGTACAGTTCGTACAGTTGTCCTTTGTCAACTCTCTCCAAAGTAAAAGCGTCCAAAGCCTTCAAATCCATTTGAATTAGCCGTTGCTTTGTTCTTTCAGTCTTATGCAATGTTAGACGTGATTAAATTCATTGAACAACTTTTGAAGCTTTAAGTCTCTCATCTTCAAATGAACTTCAGCTTCTGATGATATTGCTTCTGGTGAGATGCTTCTGATGACATCATCACTTTAAGAGCACTTGACTTCAGGAGCACTTCTCTTAAGATGCTTCAAGCTTCATTCTTGTTGATTCTTTTGCTCTCTTTTTGTTCCTTCAAAACCTTATAAGATATCAAAACTTTTGTCTATAGTCATGTACACTTGAACAAATATTAGCATATCCAATTGACAATTTTTAATACCTTGTTATCATCAAAACTCTAAAGGGTAATGTATGTTAAACACATTTTGTTCCAACAGAGTTGCTTGTTTGGTGTTTAATATATTTCATTTTTGATTGTTAAAAAAAATAAAATTAAGGTTCAGTAAAATTTAATCTTCATAGATATATCATTAGATATTTTAGTTTGAAAAAAGATTTCTTAAAACAACTATCACTCAAATATTTTACTCAAATGCTAGGTGTCGAGCAAGAAACCACAAGGTACCTTAAGAACATAAGTTAAGAATTCTACAAATAGAATGTATTCGTTAATAAAATTAATTTTCAACTTTTTAAGAAATAAATTAGCATAATTTCTAAGACAAAATTTATGCAATTTGGCCATCTCCATTAAAGGTTGCATTTGTGTCAAAAGTGATTAAAAATGAAGGGGTAAGTATACTTTTTGATACTTATATAGGTGTTAAATATGTTTTTTTTATCCTAAGCTAAATTTTATATAAAGGGATTAAAAATGAAGGGTTAAATATTTAATCTTTATAAATATATTAAATTTTCGTTTTAATCCCCCTAAAAAATTTATCAAACTTTTAGTCCCTCAAAAAATTCATCGCCACTTTTGATCCCTACTTTTTAGTCAAGTCATGCCTATCATTCATATTTTTTAATGAAATTTTTCAGAAATAGATAGAATATTATGACAATCTCACCAATAAAAATTATAATTTTTTTTAATAAAACATGAATTAAATATGAATTTTTATGTTTGAGTGCTTAAAAATTCATATTTAAATCATGTTTTTGTTAAAAATAATTATTATTTTAGAGAGATTGTCAAAATATTGTACACTTTTCGTGAAAATTTCATTGAAAAACGTGAATGCTAGACATAGATATAAGTTGACTAAAAATTAAGGACCTAAACTAATGATAAAAAAAATTGAAGAACTAAAAGTCTAACAAAAATTTTAAAGGGACTAAAATGAAATGTTGATATATTTATAAGGAACAAAAACATATTTAATCCAAAAATAAAAAATAGTATATTTATAGAAGGAAAAGATTATATTAATTTTTTTTAATCCTTATAAATATATCGTATTTCCTTTTTCATAAACAATATTTTGTTTAATTTATTTTAACAATGATTACCAAATTTATCCATAAACAATATTTGAAAATCATTCTTTGAAAAAAATTATATATGAAAAGATTTTTTTTTATATCTACAACAAGCTCAATTTTATATTTGTATCTATTATTCCTAACACACCCTCTCTCCGTGAGGGGATGTTCGTAGCACCTAACCGAATGGAGACCATCTTCCAATGTACCAACGATTCTCACATGACGATTGCAATTCATAAGAATTTGTAATTGTAAGACGTTTCAGTGTGCCTTACAACAGCTCCTGCACATCATCTCTATATAATTGGACTTTACACCGTCGCCAAAAGTATGAAACTATTCAACCCTTTATATAATGATTCTTGCTTACAAATACCAAAAAGAACCCCACCAGACATTATCATTATGATAAAGTACGATCAAAACGAAAAAAAAAAAATAGATTTTTTTGAATAATAAAACTATAGATTTTTTTTGAATAAATATAGATATTTATAGATAATTCATCAATAAGATATTAACGTTTGGGCTGCAAGGGTTGAATTCACAACCATAATGTTAGTTAACTTCTTATAGGGCAATTCTTTATTTATCTCTTAAAATGAAAACGTGATGCAAGATTTTTAAGAGCAAAGAATCTGAATTCGAACAGATCATGGCTTCATGCAGTTAACTTAGGGATCAGACGTAGAAAATAGAATTGAACAAAATAATCTCGTATCCTACAATGTCGCCACGTGTTAGTAATAACAAAAACGAAAAAACATAGGAAATATAATATGCGTGACAAAGAGAAAGAAAAGAAAAAACGAAAAAGGTATTGGTGTTACTCATGCGTGTCAGAAATGAACAACTTTCAACCTACCGTGTAACATTATGATTGGACCACGTAAATTACACACAAAAGACACTACCACGTGGTGCAATCATGAAACAATAGTCATTCAATCAACGGTTCAGATTTCATGTTGGTGTTAAATCGTTCAACGTCATACCAACTGTAAATGTCGAGTGTTTGCCCGTGACTGTGACGGGCAGTCTGCCCGTGAATAAAAGTGGACCCCACTTTACCACTACAAATGTTTCTTCTCCAAACACAAATTCAATTGATTGTGTTTCAATTCTTCATTTTGTGTATCAAATAAATCAAATTTTCTTTGCTTATAATTTTCATCATTCAATTTTGATCCAATGGCTGAGATTTGTTGTGGTGTAGTCGGAGAAGAAGAAACTCTTACTCTACCAGTTGAGCCAAGCTCACGACCTTCCGGTCGCCGGAGTTTGGATTTACTACCGTTGAAATACATGGCAGATCCGCCGGAGAATAGCCGGAAACGACAGAAGCTAGATCCATCTATTTCACCACCGCAAGAATGCGAAAACGCAGTTGATAGCTGTGAATCAAGTACTGACGAAGAATCAAAGGAAAACGAAGTTGTTTTGGAAAACAAAGTTGTTGTTGTTGAAGAATGTTCTCCTAAATATGGAATAACATCTGTTTGTGGAAGAAGAAGAGAAATGGAAGACGCTGTTTCTGTTCATCCATCGTTTTGTAGCGAAAAACAAGATCATTTCTTCGGTGTTTACGATGGTCATGGTTGTTCACATGTAATTGCTCAAAATTCTAAATTCTAATAACCGTTATTATATATAATAATTTTTCTTGTGGATCTGTTTTTTAACTAGGTTGATGTGTTTTTGTTTTAGGTTGCGACTATGTGTAAAGAAAGGTTGCATGAAATTGTTAAAGAAGAAAGAGAGAAAGATAAGGTTGACTGGAAGTCAACGATGGAGAAGAGTTTTATTAGAATGGATGAAGAGGTGTTGAATTCTAGCAAGACGAAACAGAGTTTCAGTTGTAAGTGTGAGCTTCAAACTCCTCACTGTGATGCTGTTGGTTCTACCGCTGTTGTTGCCGTTGTTACGCCGGAGAAAATCATTGTTTCCAATTGTGGTGATTCTCGAGCCGTTCTTTGTCGGAATGGAGTTGCCATTCCTCTTTCCTCCGATCATAAGGTTAGTTTTATTTTATTTCATTTCATTTATTTTTGTGTTATGTAGTATTTTTTTAACTAATTTTTTGACCCGTATTCGTTTGTGCAGCCGGATCGACCCGATGAGTTGGATCGGATTAATAAAGCTGGAGGACGTGTGATCTATTGGGATGGTGCAAGAGTGCTTGGAGTGTTGGCCATGTCAAGAGCTATTGGTGAGTGAGTGCAAGTGCGCACGATAACTAACTTTTAAAATTTATTCATTTTTTGGTATTTGATTAGTTCAAATGTGGTTGTGCATGGTGTTTCATTTTACTCTGGATATATCAGAATCATAATCATGCGACCCTTGATTTACACGTGGTTGTCCATGTTTATATGACCATAGATATGTTAGAATCGCGAGATAATTTCTTACTTTTTGATCGTGATTCTGACATATTTACTATGATACATTTTAGAATTACAATCTACATGTTGTTGTTAGATCGTAATTCTGACACATCCATCGTCATATCACATATATTGTGCTAAACAAATTTCGTACGTTATACGCATTATTGAAGGATGGTACTAAATTATTACGGTTTATTTTTGTAGGGGACAATTATTTGAAGCCATATGTTATTTCGGAACCGGAGGTAACTATAACGGAGAGGAGTGACGAGGATGAATGTTTGATCCTTGCAAGTGATGGCTTATGGGACGTGGTGCAAAACGATACAGCGTGTAGAGTGGTGCAGATGTGTCTCAAGGCGGAGAGGACGGTGACACCGCAGGGGTTACCGGGAAGTGAAGTGGCGGGAAATGGGTCAGATAAGGCGTGTTCCGATGCTTCAATTTTGTTGACGAAGTTGGCATTGGCGAGGAATAGTTCGGACAATGTTAGCGTGGTGGTTGTTGATTTGAGGAGAAATCAACGTCAACAATAACAATTAATAATAGTAATAGGGATTGATTAATGGAATTGGAAGAAAAATTATTGCTAATTAACCGACCAAAACTTATGACGTGTACTGTGTCTGGACGCCTTTGATTCGTAGGATTTTTTATTGGCATAGGTGGGAGGAAAATGGTGGGGCCTTGAGATTTTTTCTGATGATTCCATGTGATTTAGTAGTGTAGTGTTTGATTGAGGGGAAAGGATAAAATTGTATCTTTTGGGAAACAATTGGATAAAAAAATTATGTATAAGAAATTTTAGATTAGTATATAGTAGAAAACAATTGATGTAAACTAAAGCATATCGTAAAAAGAAGGCATATATTGGCTTTGGCCATTTGAGATTAGCCTTACTTTGGTCTATATTGAGATTTATTAAATTTTTTTTAAAGGATTGAGATTTATTAATGTTAATTAACTATAAATAATTCAATTCATATTTTTTTTTAAAATTAAATGATTCGACTTTGATCATCCAACATGAGTTGTTAACTTAATTAAGTAGGAGTATATTTGATGGTCACGGTTATAAGAAAAAAACATTTTTTTTTAAATATAGATATTCAATAAATCTAAAACGTTATTTTTGAACATCATACACTCCTTGTCCAACCCACTTCGTTGGGAGTATATCTCGGCTAGGATGTTAGGACATGTTCATGTTCTTCCAAGTCCTCCGATGTGAGAGAGACTAAGAAACGTTTTATCGCAATCCCATAGCGGGTATAAGATTTTTACGTGTGGAATATTTCAGACCTTAACAAACAAAGTGTCGTGCTTAAGATCAAGGACATGTAGTGTTTTAGGTCTAAAAACCAGTTAACCTTTCTCTTTGTCACTTTCCCTTTATATTGCTCATCCTGAGACCTAGACAAGTGTGTTTAAGGATGAATTATAATCAAGAATTTAGGGTTCCTCGGCCTGGGTTTTATTAGCCTCTCACATGTTTAGGTTCTTCTTAGCCTATATTGCTCGAGATTCTTTCTAATCTTCTTACATTTGTTTGAACAATTGAGCTAAGATAAACGTGAAAAGAGCTCAAAAGTCGGCTCGTTTGAGAATTCATTCATTTGGGTTTGTTACGAATGAAATTGCTCTTTAAGAATCTAGTATTTGCTTAGAGGCACCCCCGAACTACCAAAAGTCCCCCCAACAAAAGTTAATTATCATTGACTTTCGAACGATAATTAAATATCATTCGAAACTATGCCTCAAATTGGTCTATTCTCAAGTGATAAGTACCCTTCCACATGACATATGCTAAGCATGTTACTTCAACCACATTCAATGCTTTTTCAGAGCGCTTATGATTAATTTACAAGTATTGATCATACAAGAGTGCAGAGTTGACAGATGAATCTCTAGCAAACGTGCATGAGTGATTTTACTTTCTCATTCACTCATTGGTTGAAACACGGTGCACAAAAATTGTGCTTTTTACTTGTGGTTGAGATTAATAGAGAGAAACACAATACTTTTTTTTTTTTTAATAAAGAGAGAAACAAGATACTTATCACTTGAGAATACACACATGACTTGTCAAATATAGCGAAGTCGTTAAGCTATTTAAGAAAATGAATTGATAGTAATTAATTATCGTTCCTATATATGAGTGAGTTCGATCAGTAGTTAAATATCTTTCTACATCAAATAATAATTAATTGCCGTTGTATATATTTTCGATAGTTTGAGGTGTTTGTGAACATATTATAGATGTTTAATGAGCAATTTTTGTTACGAGTAGCGCAAGTATTTTAGGACGGTCCGTATATCCAAAACATTTGACCTATGTAAAGGTGAGATGTTTAAGAAGTGTACTTTGTGATGGACAATGATACATGCCGAGAACAAAGCGATGCTAGAACAGTTCAGTTTTTTTTTTTTTTTTGGTAGATAGATGAAATGGTAAAGCCATTATAAACTCACACACATAAGTGGAGGTACCGGGGTTCGAACCCCGGTCATAGCATTCGGCCTAACAATTTCGGCATTTTGCCAGTTGAGCTATAACTTCTCTAATTATTATTTTTAAGACAATGTATTCAATTTAATATGTGGTTTATTTATATCATAATATTCTTGTACCAACTTAATTTCTATAACCTAAGAATTAAAAAGAAAATAATCCCGATTAACTGTAGCCACATAGTTATATATTAAAATTAGCAAACTATTTGATATTTCTTTGAAGCATTTTAACTCCAAAAATGTTGCTATCTTCACTCATTTACATTGAGACAAAAAGTTGACAGTTCGACCAACAAATGTTTTGAAAAATCTTTCTTTTTTCTTCCTAAAAAAATAAAGAACATAAATGGATAAATGTAGTGTTAGGTTCTTGCAGCATCATACAAACAAGTTCAATAAATAAACATGTGGGCCTGTGAGGTGGGACAGACTTGTTTACTCTTTTAATCAAACATCGACACGTAGCATTGGTATTATTTTTAGTGTCACTATCTCTTAGCTGGACTATATTTCATCAGATTTGATGCTTTGTTGATGGAACTAGGACCAAATTTTATTTTATTTTTCAACCTTATTTCTCATATATTTTTTAGGTCACTTAACTTTATATTTAATTTTCTGTATCTGTTTTTTATTATATTACTTCCATAATCCATACCATGTTGTTGGAATTTAGATCCTTCTATCTTGTAGATCCAGATCAAATTCATGAGATTAGACAATTTGGAGAACATGAACTTAGATATTTCTCCTCTCAAAAAATAAAAAAACTTAGATATTTCTAAACATAATACAGACGAGTTACACAATATTTTTATTTACAAAATGATTGGTATTATTTTGGTTGAATTCTGCTTAATCCAAAATGAAGCCAATAAATATATTAAATAATGCACTTATTTTTCCATTCAATCTTGATTATCATATTATTAGTTTTTTTACAAGGATGAAATTGACGAATTTTTAGTTTCTACTTTAAAGAAAGCTTATATTGGTTACAAAAGCGCCTAATTATCTTTATATATAATAAAAAAAATGAAACCATAGACAAATACTTTAAGAACTTAATCGGTAATAAAAAATTTCAAGAATCTTAGGTGTGAATTTAGAAATTACACCTATGTTGGTATCGTGGTGAGTATGTCAGAATCACAATGACGACCTTGATTTTAAAAAACCATAGGGTGTAGTTTTTGAAAACACACAATGGTTTATTGTGATTCTGAAATACCCACCCTGATATCAAACATACATCATATCTCTCAGCTACTATGCAATTTTTCTTATGGCAAACATTTCATATGTCTCTCTCCCAATAGTAGTGTCTTGTGTCCTCGAAGTTCTTTTAGTGTCCACTAACCCTCTCTGCAGTGAAGATGAAACCATTTCTCATTGGACTTGACAATATTTCATAAATCCTAGCAACCTAAGTGGGTGAAGTAGGTATTTTAGTTATGTTGAATGTTGATAATGAGGAATATTTGAATATCTCAACAAAATTGTTTTGGAGGGAACAACTCCTGTGAGGTATCAGATAACAACATCTATCTTTACTCAGTTACATGTTTCCAAACAGGCGTTCGAAAGTCCAACCTCCCACTTCCCTCAAACTATTTGTGAGGTGTGTTGGAATAAATGGGACGTGGATGCCATGGTTTTCTCAATGTGTATGAGAATAATTCTCTTACTAATCCAAGGAAGACATCTTTGGTGGATTGGCAGACTGAATTTAGAAAACTAATGCATTGTTAAGATTCTTGCATGTGGTTCAACTTGTCACAAAATGAATGTCTCAATTTCATCACCATGCTAATGAGCTAGAGATTATCGTAGATTTCATGCAGAAAGATTGGACCATAGTTGTTCATCACACCTTTCGCAAAGGGAATATTTGCGCATATTTTCTAGCAAAGCTTGGATATATTGACTTAGATCTTCTCCTTGTGCTTACGACGTCTCCTTCTAGTTTGTCATCGGTTTTGCTAGCTGATGTTCTTGTGATGTCTTTTTTAAAGACATAATTCCCTTTTTCCTTTGTAAAAACTTATTTAATCCTTTTATACTTTTGCTATAAAATTGTGGTAGCTATGAAAGGCACCCGTGGTACTACTAGTAGATAACACGTCAATATATATATATAAAACAAGATAAGAATGTGACCAAAATTGCAAGAGCATGAGCAACTCATTTGTTCATCTCCTAATAAAAATTTACCATAAAAATTTCTAAATATAAATTGGAAATACGCCTACAATTACTTAATGAAGTCATCTAATTCACAAACACCTACTTCTTGCCATAAATTTACCAATCACCCGTTCAAAATCACAAATTCAAATTCTACATTTTTCCATTGCAAATCTTGTACCCATTTTAAGGTAAGAATGAGTTCTATAGCTTCACAAGACGACCTTGATCATCCCTGATGCAAGAACCAATGCCCACCTCGTTACGAGCTATAGAGAAGAGGCATGCATCTACATTACATTTATATCTTTCAACTTGTGGTTTTGTCCAACCTCTCATATGCATCTCCCGCTGTTGTCCTGCTCGTGGATTGACTCCTATATCTTGAGTAACCGAATCAAACGTAGGAATCCAAATAATGCACATCTATATATAATAATTTTGTATATTGGCATGTGCTAGCAGTTTTAGGTTCATACTTCCTTTTACTTTTGTTCAAATAGAATTTTCATACTTCCTAAAACGATGTTTTTATGTGAATAACGGTACATTTTTTATAAATTAAAATAAAAATGATTTTGATATAATTTGTAGATTATTTTTTAAAGATTTTAAAAAAGAACATTAAATTTTGTTTGAAAAAGCATTTCATCCGAAAACTATGCATGCTAAAATATTTTTCATCAATATGGTTGAAAAAACATAGACACCATAAACAATTATTTTCACCCCTAAAAAAACAATTATTTTCTCTTTCTTTTTATTAAAAATGATTTTCATCAAAAGCTAATTAAAATATCTATTTCATTTTCAGCATAAAAATTAATTATTAACAAAATATTTTTTTAAACAAAAAAAAACTCACACAAACGTAATGAAAACATCAAGAATAATTTTAGAAAATGGGCCCTAAATGTCGTGTGGATAAGGTTGAAACAAGAACACAGGTTAAAGCAACGGAGATGAATAAACCATATTCCAATTTTTCCTTTGGCATATATATAATTGGATAAGACATATAGTATATTAGCTACAATAATATTATCCCATCATCCAAACTTAGGTACACAATCAATTATAAAACTTTACAGTTTTCTTTGACAGCATAGTGGAAGAATGTCACAATCATCTATAGCCAGAAGAGTGAATGAGGCATATGTAATCACCCAGAGCCCTACGTTATTAAATGTAAGTATTCGTCAATGAAATTGACACATCTAGTTGAATCTTCTACTCATATGTACTATTTAGATTGAATTCCAGAGTTCACTATTAACAATCATGTGTAAAATTCACGATTGAGTTTAAGTAGCTAATGAACTTTAATTAAAGATGATTCGTTTGAATGAACATCGGTTCTAATTTTTATAAGAACAATCGTTGAAAAAATTTATTTATCTCTTGACCAAATTTTGAATCACCAAAGCATCTTTGGTTGATAATCGGATGGACCTAATTTGAAAACCATTTGAATCATTTTTATTTTCAAGGGTTCTAATTGGCGGGGAAATGCACACGATTTTTTAACATTGTCCTTGTGATTTTTTAGAAGCAAGTCACAGAAGGCAGAACCATTAGATTAGATATGTTTTTATTCCATAGTCAAGTTTACAACTCTTCCATTATATTTACATGTTAAAAACTCAACCACATATATATCTAAAACTATCTTCCACGGCTTTTGTGCTGAGATTGACAATGAATGCTCCACTTTTGATGATTTCCTCAATATTATTTTCATAAGGAATCATATAATATTGTAAGCATTACGGTAGTGTAGGGCGAATAATATAATTTTGAGGCATAGGGGGAATAATAGTAGGAAAAAATGCACTCAAAATTAAAACTTAATAACCAAATAAATAAAGAAGCATTTATCGAACTTTGCTTAATTTTGGAATATCTGATCCTGGCCTTTATGATAGGGTGATATTGATCACATATGAACCGATTCAAAATAAAAATTGGACCCTATTGATGCAAACTGCACAAATGGACAATGACATAGGTTGACAACGGAGAAATGCTCATCTAACTATCATTTGGAGTCCTTTCTGAGTCTGCAGATGAATTAACCTTCTGGCCATACTTAATTATCTGGACTGTTTTTCTTATAGTGAATTATTTTGAAATGTTTTTGGTTCCAAATATTGAGTCAGGATTTGAACATTACTGCTATCTAAATGACCTCAAAACTTGGTGATGAAGTAATTGCATTTTGATATGATATATGTGAATGTTTGGTTTTCCCATGTGTGACAAATTTGTGGTCGTACATAGACAGATGACTTGAGAAATGGTTGGATGGTTGGGGATGATGACTCTTCTACAACAGGGGTGGGTGGTGTACCTGCAAACACTCTGATGATCAAGTCAATCAAGTGTAGTGAATGTGATGTTTTTAGATTTAAATATTGTGCACCCTCGACCTGATTCATGAGTTAGCATATCTAGGAGGAAGATTAGGGTTTGTATGACAAAATACAGATAACTATCTTGGATGACAAATGTAGACAAATCACGATGTGATCTCATCACACAACCATGATTTGTTCTACGGACCAGCTTGGGTGTGCCTTTAGAGCATGTCTATAGCATGATTCGTAATAAGTTAGTGACCTAAAGGAGCAGTTTGCTTCTATGCCGAATTTGACATTTCCTAGATCAGAACAACAACTCACATATATTGCTTGAGGTTCTTCCTAATCCTTTAACCTTGGTTTGAGTAATCGTACTATAAGATATAATGTGGAAATGACTCAAAACTCGATCCATTTAAGAATTCACTCGTTTGAACTCGTTTCAAGTATAACAAGTATTTTAAGACAATCCAAAACCTCAAACGTGAGATCTATAACAGTAAACTGCTTACAAAGTGCGTGGAGATCCAAGTACGACCCAATTTTTTTAACAATATATTAAATTTAAATTAATTCAATTTAATTATCTAATAAGAATGAGAAGTAGCCACCTTGTGATATATTGAAATCAGCATACTATATGATATTTCCTTGAAGTATCTTTAGCTTCAAAAATGTTGCAATCTTCACGTTGACAGCCGGATATACAAATATTTTGAAAAAAAATCTTCTTTTCTTTTTTCTAAAAAATGGGATAAATGTAATGCTGAGTATTAGGTTCCTGCGGCAAGATCATACAATACATTACAAGATCAAGAAGTAAACAATGTGGAGTGGGGCTAGACTTGTGTACTCTTATAATCAAACATAGACACGTAGCAATAGCATTGGTATTATTTTTTAGTGTCACCATCTCTTAGCTGGACTATATTTCCACAGTTTTTATGCTTTGGCCATAGAACTAGTAACAAATTTTGTTTTTTTTCTCAACCTTTTGTATTTTATTAATGAAACAGACAGCTCCTCAAGCACAAGGTGTGCTGAAGAGAAACTGTTAAGAGAAAATTTACATCAATGTTAGGCTACAACCAGCCGAAACAGAATAAAAAAGAATTACATTATTGCTTGAAGACAACATAATGGGTTTAGCCTCCAAAAGGGGTAATGAAAATCGAACAAGACATAATGCGATTTCAACAACCAATACATTTGAAGTTTAACCTTTTCTGCAAGAGTCTCAAGCTGATCTGACTTGTTTTGGAAAATCATGTTATTACGATCTTTCCAAACAACAAAAATCACCGAAATCCAGATAATAGTAAACGCAGTCCTTGAATTTTTGGAAAAGCCTCCAAGGCCGCGAAACTGATAAGAATGAGTAGAAATGTTGCCATTAAAAACCGAATCAATTCCTAACCATTTTGAAACCAAGAGCCAAATGCGACCGTACACATCACACCTAATGGCTTGTCGCCTATACAAATTATCCTTAGTAGGGAGTCTGTTCATGAAGAGGCGCCAAACAAAAAGATTCACCTTCAGAGGAACCGCTTTAAGCCACAAGAAACTATCATAACCTTCATTGAGGTTGGTATCAGTCGCTGTCAAAAAAGAATATGCTGATTTAACTGTGTAACACTGCGATGTATGGAGTTTTTGCACCCACCTGTCGACCGTGTCAACCTGCAAAACACAAGAAGATACTCGCTCCACACACTCCAAGACCAACCCCTCCTCCCACGCAAGTAACCTCCTACGCCACTTCCACGCTTCACCTCCAACCCCCCACCCTAACTCAAACATCTCCGACACCGTAGCTAGTTTATTGTCCGCAAGGTAGTAAAGCCTACCAAAAGATCTTGCTAGAGGACAATCATCCAGCCACGGGTCCACCCAAAAACAAAGTATCCCGACCATCCCCCACCCTCCGAATAATGTTATCTGTCAACCAACCACTATTGACAAGACCCACTCCTGTCCTGATTTGGTTTAGGTTGCGCCACCAAACTGAAACTACCCCCCCCC
>Ga0228710_1001410_pt1 | contig 35928 bp, 14 predicted proteins | sample MedpolnodulmetaG_FD_177995 | JGI IMG/M metagenome (GOLD analysis project Ga0228710, IMG submission 177995) | Root nodule microbial communities from Medicago polymorpha collected in Santa Monica, California, United States - pink nodules | ecosystem: Host-associated > Plants > Roots > Nodule...
CCCTGTTTTTTTAAAAAAAAAAAAAAAAAACAAGGGCTTATTCCTCCCACGTAATTCGATCTGACAACATAAAATATGTTTTCGCACGAAAGCGAAAATAGAAATTTTTTTTTTCCTTTCTGAAAATAATCTTTGACATGTTATTGTAAAATGATTCAACCGAACAACACGTTTAATTCTAAAATAAAATAAACCCTACAAGAAAACCAAGGCTTTACAAGGTTAACGAGTATGAAGCAAAAGAAGAGAAAACTCACAGAGACAAGTTGGATCACAATAACCATGGCAAGGATGAAAGTTATGGCATATCTAAGACATACAATTTTAGCCATAGAGCCTTGTGGTTTGATATATATTTCAGACTTTTCCAATGAAGATGGCTAGAATGCTGTTCTAGGGTAAAATCAAAATCTATATATAAGTGCAAAGAAACACAGTAAAAGGCGTAATTTACTCTCTCAACGCTGATTTTTTGGTATAAAATCATTAACTTACTCACAATGTAGCCGTCAAATGTGCCAAAATGTACTGCAAAGCTTGGAGAAAAAGAATGCTAATAAATGTGAATCGATGGTATTAATTATTAAATAAAATGCCATTGATGTAATATCCAATTAATTTTTTATTTTATTGTCAAAAAAAAATAGTAATGCGAACATTTTTTTAAAAGGATTTTTAATATGGACACGATTTACCTTTTTGTAAAGGATAGCCATATTTTACATTTTAATTTTATGCATTGTCTTCCAAAAATTTTATATAAATTGCTAAGGCCAAATGCTGAATCACCGATAAAGCGAGGGCTGTAGGCTTTTCCCAAAATAACTTGTTCATTTTATGCATATTTTAAATATGAGAAAAACACAACAAGATGGTTGAATTGTGTTGACTTTTTCAAAGTTTTTTCTAAGTGTATGTGAATACAATTTAGAGTCAGAAGCTGTTCTAGACCGATCTGAAGATAAATTCCAAGTTAACACTTGGCCTAAACTTGCACCGTCTTAAGGCTTCGCGCATGAGGGAACACGTCAATTTTAGTGCACCACGTCGCAAAACCCGGAGAAAGTTATCATCACGAGCGACTATATAAGGGTGACTTTGCTTCACCCTCAAGGTATGAAAAGTAGTCGTCATTTTTTATTTCAATAACTTTTACTCGTTGTCATACATTTATAGCACATAAATCATGAATTCGACATTAATCAACAACAACATCATCATTTTCACCAATTTAGATTAAATTCTCAAGGTAAACAACTTAACATATATCAACAATGAAATTTGTGCATCAACAACAAGTTTTCAACAACTTTCATATACTCAAATTCACCACTTAATTCCAAGCACGAAAATTGCACATATAATCATCAATTTTCACAAATCAATCAAAACAAATATGACTAAAAACATGATTATAGATTATTAGGAAGAACAAACTTATCCCCCTTACCTTGATTCCTCTTTAAGCTAATTCACCAAAATTTTCACTCGCCTCTTGAATCCTAGCTTTCCTCTTCTCTTTTCTTCACTTGGGTTCTCTTCCCCTTTCTTCTATCTTCACTTCTCTCTCAATTCTTTCTATTTTTCTCTGGCCACCCTTTTTGTGTGAATGTGTGAAATGAATAGCTAACCATAATTCTCCTCATAAGTTATCCTTATACTAGTTTGGACACCCGTGTCAAGCACGGGTTAGAATTTTGCCATATTTGAGAAAAATAATATTATGATATATCAAGTGTCAATTAAAGACGAACATTGAATAAAAAAGTGAAAGTCCATCAACAAATAAGTGAAAAATTCATATGCTTAAGCCTTAAAATTTTGGATAAATATGTTAGGTTATCACTTGTGTGGTTTTTCTTTCTTTAATATGTTGATCCACACCAGTGTTGGCTTCTGCAAAAGACCCAATGATGGTATCATATCCCGATTCAACATTGTGGGGGAGCGGGAGTGGGTCTTGATGGTCGATCATGTACATGGAGAGTAGATGTTGAAGAAACATATAAGTGAGATGACACATATACCTAATGTCTTAAGACTTTGGGAGGAGATGTTATATCAATCTCACTTGGGTGGTTGTTCTTAGTCTAATGTGATGATACATCCCAATGCAGGCTCTCACGAAAATTCTAACATTTTGATGATTTGTTTGTTTGTCATTTGTTTATATTTTTATCTTAAATTTTAATTTTTTGGATGTCATTCACTTTCATGTAGTTTTTTATTCGACCTTTATTATTTTAAATTTAACCAACTTTTTTTTTGACAAAATTTCTACAGTCTTGTTATTTGGTGGGATGTGACAATGAAAAAATATTGATGTGTTCTGATGAGTTTATAAAATACATGTTTATTAGACATTTTAAATTGATGTGACATTTTTTATAAAATACATGTTTATAAAACACACTTATTAGTATTTTTTCCCCTTATCATTTCTCTCATGCTCAAATTCCTTTTCCATCTTCTTTCTTTTTCTAATTTGTTTTCTCTCTTCTCGTGAAAGAAATGAACAAAAACATCTTTCTATGAAACCACTACTAACCCATATTTTCTACCATATTATGTCTCTGGCCTTATTTGACCATCTCACCATATCATAGACACATAAAGTCTCACAGTTATAGAGTGATGTATGTTAATGTGCCATGTGTGAAACTGTCATCAACCCACAATTTTTTCTACATTGTTTCTTCGTCTCACCTTGTTTGGCTATGTCACCAGATCACAGACGCAGAAAGTCTCAAATTTACAGGAGATATGTTAATGTGTCAATTGTGACTTACATTTCCACATTTGATCCAAGAATAAGTGTTAAGAAATACGTAAGTGAAATGACCAATATACATAATGTTGTAATGTTTTGGATGATAATTTGGCGTCAAATTCACTTGTGTGATTGCTCTCAGTCTAATGTGCGATCAAACCCGTTGTAGGCTAATGAGCGATCCAACCCGTGATGATTACCTTCACGATTACTAATATCTTTTTGATAATAAGAATAATAATACATAATAAAAAAGAGTGAAGATCTATTTTACCCCATAAAAAAACTGTGCTATCCAATTTAATCCAAAAAAAAAACTTTATTCAGTAATAAAAAGTAATTGGAACTGTTTGACAAAATAGAAAGCTTCCAATCGAAATGGAATTTTTTTTAACATCACTAATGTAATATTATTTAAGTTATCAATATTTAAGATTCAAATTATAGAATAACAAAAGGCCTATACAATTATTGGGAAACAAATATACTAAATCATATAGAAACTTTAGACTGGGACACCTACCACCTACCCTAAATTTTTGTTAGCAAAAAACAAAATCATATACAAAAATTGATTTCACATGAGACAAATCAATTTCAACAATGTTAACTAATTTTACATTCACTTTTTAAAATAACATTAATATTTCAAAATTATTTTAAAGAAAATTATAATTTTGAGAAATTATTAAAATTATATAAAATAGTATATTTTAAAAGGAATGTGAATAATTATGCTAAACTTTTTTACACTTATTCAACATCTTATTTTATCTTTATACTGTCTTTTTGCAAATCACCAACTTATCAATCTATCACTTCACTCTCTTTATTTCTTTCTCTCTCTCTTTAGTAGTTGGTTGAGGTTTGGATGTCCAATAATCATTTTTGTTTAATATATCGTGCAAGTGTAAAGCAAAGGGAAAAATATTTAAAAGAAAAAAAAGGTAAGAAAATAAATGAAAATTCTACTTCTTGATCCACAAATTCCACTTCAATTGAAGATTGAACCCACCAACATAGTCAAATTTACAACATACATTTCTATGTAAGAAAAAAAAATTGGCTCGTCAATAGGATGCTTGTTGTGTGTTTTGAATTAGTTTTGTGGCAACAATATATCAATTTAAAATTAAAATTACTTGCAGTTTCGATCGTTTTGTAGATTTTGTGTGGTTTTCTGTTTTTTATCACACCTGTGGTTTTATTTTCGATTGATTTGGATTTGAGTACCCATAACTCGTCATTAGTGAAACAATTTGTGGAATTTGAGTACCCATAGCTCAGTTTGGATTTGAGTACCCATAACTCATCATTAAAAGAATCAAATTTCACTAAGCGAAACAATGCGAGAATGAACACGCCCATCACGATCAAGTTTAATTCAAATCATTCTTTTTAACCTCTTTTCTTTTATAATACTGTTGCATATGAACTCCATTAAGCATTTCCATCACATCTTTAAAAATAAAATGTAACAGATGATAAAATGATTTGATACCGTCAAATTACACAAATCAAACTCAATGTTTGAAAATTTATGTATATTGATCAATCAAAAAGATATAAATAAATATAGATATATTATTTATAATTAAAAATTAATTATAATAATAAAAAAATATTACAAATGCCACATCTGTCATCATTATGTCTAGTGAGAATGGAAGTTTGAAATTTGATACATCAAGAACAAACCAAAGGTGAACAATACAAACCACACTCCATGATTTTGTCAACAAATTAATCTCGTAAATTAAACCAATTTTTGGTTTTGGAGCTTTTGAATAAAATGAGAAAAATAAAAAAAAAATGAAAATTGTTGAAACACGAAAAAAAAATAGAAAATTTTGAAAGAACTTTGAATTCTTTGACGGAAGGTCAAAGAAGTGGTGTGAGGTATGGTAAAATGGGAACCGATATTTATAGGGAAAAAAATTCAAGCAAATCGCCACTATTAAAGTAAAGATGTAAAAATTAAGTATAATTTATAATTTATTACATCATATGCAAACTAAATATAAAAACGCATAAGTAATTACAACATTTTAAGAAAGTATATGAGTAAATTAAAAGTAATTAAGTTCATTCTTATATCCTTCAAAAGAAAGTTCATTCTTCCCACTTCCTTTGGAAAAAAAATTCATTCTTAGCACAATTGTTTTAACTTTTTTTCGATGAATAATATGTGACCTTTTTTTAAGCACTAAACAAAATTTATTTTAACAAATTGAAGCACTAAATAATATGAAATTAATTAACGCCTTTTATGGTCCATGATTCATTCACCGGGTTAATCTCAAAAATGTTATCAGACGATCTCGGAGCCATTGCAACACTTCCTTTTGTTAATACCAACAACAATATGTGAAAAAGAAAGAAAAAGACAAATGAAATGATCAAATGTAACATGGAATTTTGTAGGCAGTAACTGATAAATTAATTATTATGTGAAGCGACTAAAAGGATAAACAAAAAATAAAACATATGTTGCAATCCGATTGACCGCCAAAGTAAAACCGTCATTTGTCATACAACAATTGGATCGGCCAACAAAATAATACGTTAATAATATAAAAAAGGAAAGGACATGTATACATTAATATGTTAATGTAGCATTTGATTGCAAATTAACTATTTCCTTTTATGCATTGTGCTACAACCTCATATTAATTAACTATTTCCAATCAAGAATACAGATTCCTTTTATACATGGTACTACAACCCCTCTCTCTCTCTCAAAAACAAAAATTGCTATACAACCTCATATTACAAACCATAAAAAAAGAAGTTACTATTTCCACTCATTTGACCAACTTAATTATGCCTTAAGTGCGGCAATACCATGATGGTGTACAAAATAACAGAAATAAAATAAAAAAGAAGTTATTGTATTGATCATTTGACCAAATTAATTATGACTAAAAACAAAAAAAAAGGGAAATAAAAATATGGTAAAAACAAAAAACATTGGAGTCCAAAGAGTGTAATTGCTAAAAAAAATGGCACCACTAATTGCTATTTTTTTCTGATTAAAAATAGTGTATCCGTACATGATATTCATCTCTACTTCTTCAAGACAAATATTTCTTTTAAGATAGGTAGGATATTAAAATATGGTTGAAAATTTAGTAAAAAAAAGAAACTAATTTATTTTTCAGTTTAGTTTACAACTTAAAAATTATTTTTCCTATATACGTACGATATTATTTTTCGAAGATTAAAAAAATTCACAAATATAATACAATAATTAAGTTATTTCTGAGTAATTAAAAAAAAACATCGGCTAACTAATATATAAAATTGATCAGTCAATTAGAGTCGAAATTAGAGTGAAAAAGGAAAAAAACTTTAGTTTGGTCTGATCACATGTAAAGGTGGTTTTTTGTTTTTGTTCTAATCTTTATAATAATTCAGTTTACAGTGATAAAGCAATACAGTTCAATTTAAACGTACATAATAAATATAGTTATACAGTTATTTCATTTTAAATAAATGGAATGAATGTAATATAACCAAAATGTACTTAAAAAAAACCAAAATGTAATTAAGGCAATTTTCTTGATCAAAGGTAAAATGCATTGCAACAATTTTTGTGTGAGGAGCATTAAATGCCAGAAGAAACTTGAGACGCCACATGTACTATTGCTCATAGAAGTAAGCTTTTGTATTATATAAAGATAAAGATACTCCAATCAATGGGCTAGATTATCTCAATTCATAATGAGCCTAGTGTCTCTTACCACTTAATTAAAAGTTACTGCTCACTTAACGTTTTAAACATCTCATTATTTACCATCTCAAAATAATTACCTCAAGTTACTACCAATCTTAGTAAAAATAAATATTCACACTAAAACACTAAAATATTCTTCATTCTAAAATCACTAATTTACACTCGCTCCTCAAATGACCAAAATACCCTTAGTCTTAAAAATGACTAAAATACCCTTCACGCATAAAAACCCACTAATTCCAAGTTAAACACACAAACAAGCAATTAAACATGTATACTTATAAATAAAAATAATTCTAACGAAAAATGGGATGTTACATGCTGCCATAGCGAAGATTACATGAAAATTACAAGCGCAAAGGCTCGTAAGCTTCTTTTCAACCTCAAGGCGATTACAAAAGGCAAAAAAGACACATATTCTACTAGTCAAACCTAACCGCCCGAGGCGAGAACTATATATGGCCATGGACAAGTATAATCGTGACCTTTAGGGTATGTTTGGATGATTAAAGAAAGTGAAAGGAAAGATAGTAAAAGGTTAGATTATTTTTTGGTGGTGTCTGGGGTTTGAAGCCACGACCTTTGCATATATTATGCATTGTCCCTACCAACTGAGCTAAGCTCACGAGGACAAAGGAAAGATTGTCGAAGGAATGAAAGTGAGTAGAAAGTAAGTGGAAAATGAGATGATTATTTAGTTGTTTGGTTTAAGTGATAGTATGAAGAAAGTGAAAGGAAAGATAGTTATATTGTTAGTAAATTGACATAAATATCCCTACATAATAGATATAATATTTTAAGTATTTATTTATATAATTTATAGATTTAAATAAGTAATGTTATATTATGTTATAAATTAGAATAAAAAATGATAGACCGAAGTGACTGCTGAGGGAAGCATATCAATTGCCAAAATATTAGGCAATATTACTATTTCTTGAATTGTTGTCATGTATACATATGCTTTTGATTTGCAATTTAGAAAAATATTTGCTTAAAGTAGATTTGTATTCATTAAAAAATAGAAAACGACAAGGCTATACTAGACTTTGAGCCCCTTCCGTGCCTTTCCGTCCAATATAGAGCGGAAACAATTCTGAGCATGGACCCCACCCAAAACAATCTTTCCTCGCTACAGTAAAATAGATCCAAATTATGGAAGCCCGAATTTCAAGAAACTTTCTGTCCTCAGAGCTATCTTTCCCTTTACTTTCTTCAGTTCCAAACATACGCTTAAGCACAAGTCAGACAAAGCCAGAGAAACCTCCTTCACCCAGGGGAAGATTCAAGCCCTTCAACAGAAGGAAAGAATCTGCTGGATGGTGTCGATCCACCAGGAAATAGCCCAGCGTCGGCAAGATGAACGACCCTGGGTAACAGGGAGAAACAAGGCGAGTCCTTCATCTCAGCCACGACGCCCATGATCTTAGCCAAAATTTCTCGGATCAGAATAATAACCACGCTTGAAACCATCCGTCCTAACGCAGATTTGGCAAACCTTCCGACCAGTTTAGTCTTCTCCTTCTCGCTACATGTCATCATAACAAGTGGACCAAACCAATACCCATAACCCACAAAGGGAATAACCATCTCTCATTCAACTAAAGCGATGAATGAAAAGAAAACTTAAAAAGAAAGAAGAAGAAACGTTTTCCAGAAACACGTCGAGGGAAAAACAATGAGTATAAGGAAAAGCAAGGAGAAACCTCCCTTTAAATAGCCTTTGGGATTATCCGAATCGACAAAACAGATGAGGGGTAAACGAAGGACCGCGATCTGCACAGCTGAAAATGGCTTTGAAAAACGAAACGTAGTCAAAGCAACGCGCGCGTTAGACACCTTTGTCGGGACGCGTGGAACTCACGAGGTCAACACGTGGAGGGAGAGTTGAACGACTATCCCATTAGAAAAACATTTTAGCTCAAGGCATTAAATGGCAACTGCTCCCACTAACTCTCGTCGAGCGCCACATCCTTGGAGACAGAATAAAAACTTTCCATCAAGCACACCGAACGCCATTGGACCAACTATCGAAGGAGCCCCTTTGGAATGCCTCCTTTCACAGCTAAAGTCATTGCGCCATAAAGGCATCAACGGTTTGGGGGGCAATTGTTATGGACCGGTCAGAAGACCAATCACACGTTAACACGTGGCATAACTTACACCGCCTTAAGGTTTCGCGCCTTAGGGAACACGCCAGCTTAAGTGCACGGTGCCACACAGAAGCACGCCCCCACGCGAGGATCACGCTACATCTAACCGTCCCCAATCACACACTGCATAACCCAGAGACGGTTATGCCCGCTGCGTGCCTATATAAGGCTGAACTTTCTTCTCCATCAAGGTATGATTCACTTTTCACAACACTTTCTACCTACTCTTTCTCAGTTCCATTACTAACTTGAGCGTTAGAGTGCTAACGTGCCTGCAGACACCTTTCGTCCCACTGCGAAGACTCAACGTTGTCGTACCGGAAGCCGTTACTGGAGCATTATCTGTCAGTGTTGCCACTCATCCGTTCTCACTGGACAGATAAAAAATATTTTAATTTAGTATTTACTTCTTATTTGTTAATTTTAATTTATAAAATGCAATTAATGTAATTAATGTTATTTTCAACTGTCTAAAAGTCCTAACTCTACTAACAAATGTCGAAATTACAAGGTCAGATGTTGTGATCGGGTTCGAACCCAGGACCTCACAATTGTGTGTGAGTTTAATTTTAGTTGATTACTACTTCATCATCTAAGATAAAAAATAAAAAAATCGATTTTAATTATAGTTTTTTTTTTGTTTTTATAGTAAAAAGATTAGAAGGAGTATATGGTTGGATATAAATAAACCGGTTGGAACGCAACCTAATTATATTCCGTCCCAGTCCTAGTCCTAGTCCCACCATACCATGAAATGATCGTGTAATGTAATGTAACGTAGCGTTTTTAAACTCCCAAACAAACCAAAGCCATATTCGTCATCTTACTCAATATTTTTTTCTCTCTCCTCCTCCTCTAAAAAAAAGTATAAAAAACCCAGTCAATAATATAACTCACCCTTAAACCCAAGAGTTTCTTTCTCTTCTCTTTTTATTCAACGAAAGAAAGCTTCGCAGCAAGCAAACGGCACTTACTTAATACAATACAAGTGGCTCAATAATATTTCCTTTTCCAATTAGCTAGCTCAGGAAATTTCGTAAGAAACTCCATTAGATTAAATTAAATTAAATTATTTTTAATTATCATTCAATCAGTTTTTATTGCTTCTCTCTTTTCATTTATTTTCTTCCCCTCTTTTCAGCCTATCTATCGGAGCCAGAATCATAATCTTAAAGTCGGTGTTTTTTCAGAAAGGAATTATTTTATTTTGAACGCGTTTTCATTTCACCAATTAATTCATTTACTAGTATTTTTCTTTATATTCTTCTCAACCTTGTTTTCTCTTCTCTTCTGTAACTGTAACTTGCTTCTACGAAGTAAGCACTCGCTGTTTGTTTGTCTTAATTTCTCTCTATTTTTTTTTTTATTTTCTGATTTTGATTTTTCTTTTGCAGGTTATTTCTCTATGAGAACAACAACATAATAATAATAACTTGTTCGTCTATTCCTGATTTCTTGGAGGTATGTATGCTTAATTTAATCTCCTTCCTTGCTTGATTGCTATTTTACAACTTAATCAATCTCCTTTGGTTTGATTCATATATACAAAAAAAAAAAAAAATTGTAACTTTTTTAATATTCTACAAGGGTAATTTAGTAATTGTGTTAATGTTTTTAGAGGGCCCGCCCATTGTCTTTTGTTGTGCTTTCTGGTGTCGGAAATCACTTGGATGAGAGTGAATGATAAATGAATGATTAAAATATATTATTTAGACGAGAGACAATGATTGATTAAGAGATGTTCCCAAAAGCTATGTCACCGAGGTGCTATCCGTCCTGTGTTGTGTCTGGTAGATTCTCAGCTTAGTATGTTAGTGGATGTTGAAATGACTGTGGTGGGAAAACAGTAAATGGCACTGCAAAATTTGCTTGTAGAGAGTCTTTAGTCATGGAAAAGATCAAAATATTTTGAACGGATTCATATCCTTTACTAGTACAGTGGTTTAAAGGTATTGATGTTGAGAAAAGTAGTATGAAAAAATTGAAACTTGTTGAAATATAAATGTGTCTTCTTTATAGTTTTAGTAGTGGATGGAAATAGGTATCTCATGTATTATCTCATTGTTATGTTATGATAGTGAAATTAAAAGTCAATGTGGGTCCTTTGTAATGATCCCACTTTGATATGAGTCCTTGTTGCAGACACATATAGGCTACTGCTATTTACAGGGAATCCTAAGGATTATGAATCACAGAAATGTGCATACATATGGTGAATGAGTGTGTATGTGTATCCATCTATATTTATTTATATTATTATTATATATATAACAATGATCCCTTGTCAGCTATCTGAAATTAAACAATCAAGATTAAAATACTACTGACATGTAATGATAACGCAACTAAAGACGCTCCCCTACAGTTACGATTTTGCCATATTCACACATTTCAGATATCAATTGTCGTTAGATCAAAGATTAGTCAGTTCATATTCAAGTTCGATATTTAAAATTATAAAATAAGATTTAAGATCTGCAGTTCGGACAGTCACTGATGTCCTGAATGCAGCAGTTTTTCATGACTGCTTAATCCAATTTCACAAAAGGTAGTTTCATTGAATTTAGTTTTGGATTTAACTATTCCTTTTATGTTAGGATTCCTCTTTCAAAGGAAATGGGTAGTAAGTGATATTTATGCTGATCATGACTGTAATCATTCTTGTTTTGCCAAAACACAAACTAATTAAGCTGACCACTTACAAATAAGTTCTGGTTACTTTGAATGGTGGGCCAATTCTCTTTTTTATGCTAAACAAAGCCTGAAAAGCCCATCCACAATAAAATATGTAGAAATAAGGACCTTGTTTTTTTGGATTGAAATTGATGTTAAATTTGACCTTGAAGCTTTGCTTTTCACTGTATATAACTTTATTTTTGTATGTATATTGTACACTTTTTAATACATGTTTTGATCATGTCCTTTAGAGCCTTTCTAAACATGCTTGTTTAGAAATGTCTTTTGAGGTCTTTGATATTAGTAAAGCAAAAAACTTTTGTTAGATGAAAGAACAAAAAGAAACTCCAACCTCTATTAAAGGCCTTGATGTAAGCGTTAAAGCATATTGCTTTTTTTATTTTATTTCTTTTATCTTTTCCTGAGAAAACTCATCATGATCACCATCTTTTGATGACTTAATTGCCCTACTTATTCTTTTTAAACACTATTGAATTATATTTTAAACCATTTTCATTCTTCGTTATAATTCTTCTATAGATGGATTCTGTGAAGCATTCAGCAGTGACACCACACAAGAGTAAACTAGCTCGCACTTTATCGAAGATTCTTCGTGTAAAATCAATGACTGGAGTTGCAGAAGTTGATGGACTGAAGAATGTTAAAGTTGATGTTAATCTCAACCATGAAGAAGAAGATGAAGAGCTTAAGAAAAAAGTGGTGACAGAAGCTTTGCTTTCAAAAGTTTTTGCTAGCATTTCAACTTTAAAAGCTTCATATGCTCAGCTACAACATGCTGAATCCCCTTATGACCGTGATGGAATTCAGGATGCTGATAAATTAATAATCTCGGAATTGAAGACCTTAGCTGAGTTAAAGCAATGTTGGTTCAAAAAAAAATTCAATTTTGATCCTTCACCGGAGGTAGCAATTGTTGCAGCCGAATTAAAGGAGCTGAAGAGTAATATAATAACCCATAAAATCGTGGGGAAGAAGTTAGAATCGAAGTCGCTTCTTAAGGATTCTGAGCTAATGTTTCTTAAAGAGAAGTTGGAGGAGGCAAATAAACAGAACAAGTTAATTGAAAGGAGGTTAAATCAAAGTGGTTCATTATCATCTCTTGATAATCTACACATCTCAGGGCTAAGTCCTACACATTTTATATCTGCTCTTCGCCACACGGTTAAATCAATTCGAAGCTTTGTGAAGTTGTTGGTTTATGAGATGAGATCTGCTGGTTGGGATATTGATGCATCTGTGAATGCTATTATTAAAGAAAATGTTGTTTATAGGAAAGAAGATCACAAGTGTTTTGCAATTGAGTCTTTTGTTTGTAGGGAAATGTTTGACTCATTCAACCTCCCTAATTTCGATAATCACAATGATTCTCTTCCTGATAAAAACAAAACACAATTTTTCCTTGGGAGGTTCAATGAGCTAAAATCAGGGAATGCAAAGGAGTTTCTTGCTTTGAAACCAAAATCACCTTTTGCCATCTTTTGTTGGGTGAAATACTTGAGACTAGTCCACTCCAAAATGGAGGCATCATTCTTTGGTGACATGAAACAAAGGAATGTTGGAGAATTTCCCGATGACAACAACTTGTTCACTTCATTTGCTGAAATGGCTAAGAGGGTATGGCTTCTGCATTGCTTAGCATTTTCTTTTGAACCTCAAGCTGAAATATTTCAAATAGGGAAAGGTTGTAGATTCTCTGATGTATACATGGAGAGTGTTGTAAACGATGAAGAAGTAGCACAAGCAGATGAACTTGAGCAACAAGTTGCTTTCACTGTAGTTCCAGGTTTTAAGATTGGTAAAACTGTTTTACAGTGTCAAGTTTACCTCTCACAGTTATCACAGCCACAAGCTCAAGTGAAAAGAAAAATGTCACTTCCATGAAACAAAGGTAGCGGCAGCAGCAACTGTGACCCCACAATTATATTCTGTAGGACATGGTCTGTGCTGTGGGGACTGAGTCAGCTTTGATATGGTTGTCCATTTGTATTTGGCCATTTGAAAAGAAAAGGGCTTGAGCATTTGCAATAGGAACCGTCCTTTTCTTCATAATGTTTTTTATTTATTATTATGCAGTTTAATCAAAGGATATGACCCAAAGTTTTGTTGATATTAGGCCAATAACAGGGATTGTTTAGCTGTTATGGTATCGTTTACATGATATTGCATATGTTAAAAGTAGTAGGTGGTAATTGTTAGCTCTTGTTTCATTTTTTATTTCTTTGTTCTGTTCATTCCCTCTTTACTCCTTATCATTTTTTTAAGGAGAAAGCTAACAAGTGCCAATTGATTAAAAAATCAAAATAGGTGAAATTGTATAGAAAAATAATGAATTTGTTCTATTCAAAAGGGTTTAATTTGTATTTCTAAGATAAGTTTCTCTTTTATGTATTTTTTAATTGATGTCTTTTGGACACCTATTTTGTGTTAATCCCTCTCGTTGAGGAATGAGACTCTAGTAATTTGGAGTTCGATCGAGGTCAGTAAAGTGTGATCGAGAATTGTTCCACTAAAAAATTAAACTTAAATATTTCTAAACAATTTGTCCTTTGATGGATTTAATAAACTATCACAACATCGTAAAAAATGAAAATGGAAAGGAAGACCAAAGTTTTTGGATTGGATTAACGTTCTAATCTTAAAAATTCCATCTTCGTCCGACAATCTCAAATGTACCATAATTTTTTTTATGACAAAATCATACTAATTTATTGCAAGGCCAAACTGAACCTCAATTTTATTTTTTTTAGGGAACTTCGATTAAACTTCGGCAGAATTACTCAACCCGTCTCTTAACTTAATTTTAGATAACATTTACCTTTTATCATTTTTTTTATTTAATCATTTATGTTATAAAATGTCGACATCGTTATCCTTTTTATCTAAAAATAATCAAAAGTTAAAAAAAAAAAATTCAACAAACTTATAAACAAACCCAAATATTCATCATACAAACCTAAAAACTGAGGTTTCATTGAAAAATCCCATAAAAAATGATACGATATTGACATTTTATAACATAGATGATTAAACTGGAGGAAAAAATAGAAAGGACGAAAGTGTTTTACAAAATTAAGTTAAAGAATGGTATGTGTCATTTTTCCTAAAATTTCTTTTGACAAACAATTGACATTCATATTGAACATTTTTCTCTCGTAATTATAACTCAGTTGTTAACTGTAGAGACATTTGATATGTTGTGCGATTTTAAACACAATTTTCATTTTTCTATACTTAAGTTGTGTGATTCTCTTCGCTAGGGGTGATGGGTGTGGGTGACCCGTTCAACTCTTTAACCTAGTCCACATTTTATCCAAACTTGTTTAAGTTTGGGTTCAATCCGAATAAAACTTATCAAACTCAAAGTAGTTTGAGTCTGGTATAGAGTTCATGATTTTAAACCTGTGAACTCAACCTGTTACAAAAATTTGTTAATTTTTTTTCTTCATAATTTAATATTTTTGACATAAAGTGTTTCAAGTAATCCAAGTAACTTTACGCTTGGCGCATGTCTCTACGCATGAGCGGATTAGTCGTGCATCTTTGGTAGGTCGAAAATCGGTATGGAAGCAAAAAAAAAAAATATGTCTAATATTTCGTTTATCTAACTCAAACCAATCCACTCATCATTGGATTGAGTTCTTTCGAGTTTAACATAAAAATATGCATTTTACCAAACCAATCTAATTAAGTTTGATCCAATCCGACCCGTAAACATCCCTACTCGCCACTATATTAATTGGTTCATGACTTTTGTATTATTTTCCCATTTCTCTCTTTCAGGCTCCGATGTTCACACTTCCTCGTTTACCATGTTGAGACATAGGTGTCTCTAAGTAACACAACTATTTTTTGTTTGATACAAAAATGGCTCTTCACGCCAAATAAATGTTAATTGGTATTTTGAATGTATTGAAAGCTAAATTCATCCCGCATGGTACCAATTTTATACAATGAGGCCGGTGGTGAAAGGGGCATGTAAAGACAATATCTGATAACCTTTCATGTCTCGTAATGAAGGTTGTGATGTAGATTTACATCTTAATCACATTCAAAGAGTCAAAAATATATTCAATTATGTAAATTGTGAAGTAGGTAATTTGGAGGAGACAACCGTTTTTGTGGGAGGCCAATCTTATTGTCAATTTGATGGCTCTCTTGAGGACGTCGCTTTCGGTAGTGAGGAAGATAGGTGGGTGTGGCTTCCGGATGAGGAGGGGATATTTTCGGTAAAATCTGCCTATTACATTTTGGAAAACATCTTTCTTGTGGAAGAGGGCATGGGGGTTTTAGAGGAAGAGGTTTTTTCTTTAATTTTGAAGAGTTTGGCTCCGTCCAAAGTAGTGGTGTTCTCGTGGTCCTTACTCTTTGATCGTATTCCCACAAGAGACAACCTTGCACTTTGTCACATCTTAGATTCGGATGTGTCTCATCTTTGTCTTTTGTCTCCTCTTCAATTTGGCGTGGAATTTTGAATTGGCTAGAGATTAATTTTATTACTCCACATAACTTATTTGTTCAATTTGAATGTTGGAATAGTGAAGTGATCTTGAAAAGACTTAAGAAGGGGTTTTGGTTGATTTGGCATGAACTATTTGGTTGATTTGGAAGGAAAGAAATGCAAGGATCTTCAATAATCAAAGGAAGGATATGGAGGAATTGTGGATGAAATAAAAGTGGTTTCTTGGGTTTAGACGTTAAGTAGGTTGAAGATAGTTTCTTTCCTCTTCTATGAGTGGACTTGGAATCCTCGAGAGTGTCTAAATAGAAGATGAACGACGCTGTCTTTTTTGGATCTGCTATGGGAGTTTGTGTTTGTTCGGCTCCTTAAAGTTGTTGTTGCAGGTTTTGTTTTGTTGGTTCGGTCATAAGGGAGGTCTTTTGTATAGTTCATTTTTTTGTGTTTTGGCTTTGTTCGCCCCTTCCCTTTGGTTGTGTTTACGTAACAGCTTGCCAGTTTTGCTCTTCTGTGTTTATGTCGATTAAAAAAAAAAAAATTAGGTGTGTGGATCATCTAGGTACGGATACCGTTGGTTATGTCTTTTTTAAGAGAAATGATAATTTTACGGCTTTTAAACATTCTCTCTCATACTCACATTATTTTCTAACTCTCTTCTTTTTCCTTTTCTATTGTTTTTTACCAATAAGAAAGAAAATAAAAATGAAAATTGCCACAAAAGTTGTCACTAAATGGTTGTACAAATATCACTACTTTTTATTGAAAGGATCTTGTCCCTTGGGTTGTTTTGAAGTTACTGTTTGTAAACTCTAATTTTTAACCATACATATGTATTTTTCTTATAAACACATCACATCGAGCGGAAATATGTAATATCGTCGTTTTTAAAATAAAGACTTAAATACATTTTTATCCTCTAACTTCGCAAAAGTTATGATTTTGACCCCAACAAAATCTTATGGTTATAGACTCTGATGAGCCTATTTCCCAACCTGCTTATAAAGTTCATAACCTTGAACCAACATGTGCTGCACAACCTAATTCTGAAATTGCATCAGAGGTCACCCTACCTGAACCAACTTCGGTCATTGAACAAGTTAATTCCCTCTCTGACATCCCTTCCTCTTCCATAACCAACAACCTTGACCCACGTGATAGCCTAACACCTATAAACTTCTCAATCTTCACTCTCACTCTATCCAAACCTCCACCTTGTTGGTCAAATGACGGATACAACGATAATCTAGATGGGTTTAATAGCTTTTCCCCTAAGAAGTTTTTACAAAAGCTTGGTTTTAAAATTCTTTTGAAAGTTATTGACTAACGAATGGCAATGATAGCTAGCTAAACAATGTGTACAAGCAATTCAAATCGAACGAGAAATTCACTTGAGTTGTATTAAAGCAATCAAATATTATTACACTCAATAATCTACAAATCCACAAACTATTTCAAGCCAAGCCTAATCTTAAGCAAAAAACCACTACCACAAGAATATATGGTAAGGTGAAGACTCTGCTGGATGAGAGGTCTCAAATTGATAGCTTTGAAGAGAATGACCATAAATGGGATGACAAGTCAAGTGCATGAGTTTCTGCTGAAGCTGAAGGAATCTAGAAGAGAGAAAGTGCAAGCAAATAAGGATGCTCTAAGATCATGGTTCTCAGACCTGCTCAGAAAGAACCATGTTGCAACAAGTATATAAAAAAAGTACATTATTCCAATAACAGAGAATACTTCGCAGCAACCAATTTGTTGCAGCTAAGAAGGAAAAAAAAATCTAAACTACAGCATAAAGAGAACAAAGATAGTATTCCAAATTATGATATTACCAAACATACTTCCCACAACATGTAACCAAAATAAAATGCATCCCCGTCTCAAAATGCCATAAAAAACACAGTAGCCTCTCCTAAAAAAATATTGCTTTGTCTAAAAAATGGTTTGAATACTCCATTTCCTATAGGCGTGACTAATCTAGTTCACAGTCCAAACTGTGGAACGATCCTCACATGTATCACGTTATCAGATGCTTCAGATACTCTAAGCTTGATAGGCAATCCTTCAAAGAGCCTTCGTACTTTGCAAAGATTAACCCACTCTCCAGAAATTGTGCAGATCATCTCTGAATCATGGCGAAACTTAAATACACATTTCCAGCTATAGCCAAAGTAATCCACCAAAATCAGTTACATGTGTCATTATTCAGAAGAGCAGTTTGGCAGAAATTGAGCCAAGTCAAAGTCTATTTGCATATGAATTAAAAGCTAGTGTTAGAACATATGACGAATTACAAATAAAAATAAAAATAAACCTTGAAACTTAGTACATACCAGCATTCTAGTAGTTACATCAGATGTAGTCAATTAGTTGCCGGTAACTTTGTGAGCCCTCTTATAGGAATCACCCAAGCCATGCCAATCATCCTTGAAGTATAACTTACCATTATTCTTTTCAGCTATTACCTCAGTTTCAATTTCATTTGGATCGCACAAATGTTACATATGTAGCATCAACAATTTTCAACCCAAACTCTCTTGAAGAGCATGCCTGTAACTTTGCTTTTTTCTGTTTATGATTTAAACAACAAATTTTTACCACCAAATCGTAATAGCATACAATCTTAATATCAAAAAACAGTAGCATAGAATATTATTTCTCTTGTATACTTTGACAATTTTTTCAGTTTATAATTTTAACAGCATATTTTTAGAACCAAATCATAGTAGCATAAAATCTTAATATAAAAAAACAGTAGCATAAAATCTTATTTCTCTTGTATATTTTGACAGTATCATATTTCAGAGTGCACCCATGGTTACTTAAAAAGACAATGCTAAAACATAGACAGTGCAATTTTCTATAAATACATGATCTTTGCAATCATTACAACAAATGGACTATGCAGGGCAGACGGACCCACGTGCAGGGTCCTGTGTGCCTGGGCCCTCATTAGGTTTTAAAAAAATTACTACCCATATACGCTTCCTAATGATCGGATGGAAGTGTGGTCAACAACTTTGATAAGGCAATAATGGCCTACAGCAAATTATAAACCTATGAAGCACGGATACGGACACGGACACGCCGACACAGCTAATAATTTGAAAAAATTGCATAATTCAGTGTAATTACAAGTGTCGGTGTCGGACACGACACGTGTCCGAAACCGGGACACGCCTACTCTGAGGAGTGTTCGTGCTTCATAGTTATAAACTAAATAAACCAATTAATATGACAACTTTTTACCAAACTCCCAAATTGAAACAAACATCAGAGTAACTCCAATTTTATTATGTGAGAGCGAGAAGAAGTGACAACAACATAATTAAAATGAGAGATATTCTAATTGACATTGAAAATGAGAAAATAATTCAACGTTTCCAAAATACGAGAAACTGTAGAGAAAAGTTATCATGTACTCCCTTCGGTCACATTTATAAAGAACAACTTTTTATATTCATTGAATAATCAATGTATCTGGTCTATAAATGTGACCAGATACATTAATTATTCAATAAACTTAAAAAGTTGTTTTTTGCTTATAAATGTGACCGGAAAGAGTATATGTAAGCCTTGGGTTTGTTTCTTTCTAACGAAGTATTGGCCTAGTCCCCCTCTTTTCTTTGTACTTGTTTTTTTATTGAATATATCTTGGAATAGGTAGCTTCCTTGCTACCGCTCGGTTCGCCTACACTACTAAAAAATTCTGGGTCCGTCCCTGATGCAGGGTCAAATATGAATAGAACTATATAAGTTATTCTACTTTAAAGCATGTAGAATTGAACAACATAGGTAATGCATTATATGAAGCATGTAGAATTTCTATAAGCCAATGCTTAAACAAAATCTTTATCCAAAATTACTCCAAATTTATTCATCTTTGTATAACTAAATTTCGGAAGACTAAAGAAAGAAAAATATCGAGACATTCTCACCAAATGCTTAAGCAACTCCCAACATTGAGCATGAAAGTGCATCAATTTAAAATATTTTTGTGGATGCTGGCAACTTTACATAGGGTCAAAGGGCAGGGAATGGCCATTTATGACAGAACTGGTACTTCCAAATTCTCTTCTTGTAAGATGGAGCATATATTGAATCAGATCGTCTGCTGGCCGAAGCTCTAGGTGCAAGATGTTGCTTCCAAAATGCTGTGAATTTTAACCTGCAGCCACTGTGATAATTTCATTTCATGCAGCCACTATGGTTAAATGTTTGTCATGTTAGGAGACATCTTAATGTTGCAGCTCAAAACTAAGTAACCAACATCATTAAAAGAACACACTTCATACATCATCATGAGTCGATTGACAACATGCTTGATTAAAAATGTCATTTTTTAAGTCTAGATATTTTTTTTCTTAACTGCAAATGTAACTGTTACATATTGAATAGCAAGGAGAGAAAGTACTTACTCTTTTGGAGGAAATTAGATCGACAATACAGTTCATGATACCGCCAAGGCTTTAAAAATTTCAAAAGGTTCTGCTGCCAGCTTTTCCTGTTTGCAAACCACGGAAACCAAAACATTCCATATACCCTCGTTACAGAGTTCTCCTCTACTTGCCAAACCACTCAAAACTGTTGACAACAACTCAAAATTACCTTCCCTGCACAACCCACGGACAAATTCATTCAAACTCTTGGAATGGGGAACATATCCTTTAAACAACATCTCATCCAAGACAATAGCAGCTTCCCGGAACTGCGTCCACCGACAAAGCCCATCAAACAGCGTGCGGTATGTTACAACATCGGGAACACACTTTCTCCGTGGCATATCCTGAAACAGATCATTTGCTTCAGTCCATTTCCCTTCTTTACACAACCAACCAATCACCACATTGTAACCAAAAACATCAGGCTTGACACCTTCCACCCCATCCAAAATCCTATAAGCTTCTTGGAAATTCTTTTGTCTACAAAACTCCCCAATCATTACATTACAAGTAACTGAATTCCAATGGTAACCACTCTCTTTCATTTCCTCCAAAACCCTTAAAGCCTCGTCCTTTCTCCCCGCCTTAAAAAGCGCATTGACAAGAGTGTTATAAACAACTACATCCAATCTCAATCCATTCCTCTCCATCTCATCCTTGATCTCAAAAGCCCGGTGAAGTTCCCCAATCTCACAAACCCCTTTCATCAGGTTAGTGTAAACAGAAACACACGGCTTCAGCTTGAATTCTTCGATCATCAACTTTTTCATTCCGAACGCATGATGCATTCGCGAATCCTTACACAAACCGTGGATTAACGTCCCAAATGTGACTTTGTCAGGACGGATGTTGGTTAAGCGCATTTCATCGAACAGTTCCAAGGCACGATCAGTTCGGCCTTGAAAAAAGCAGGAGCGGATGAGAATGTTGTAAGTGCACGGATTGGGGGGACCGAATTCTCTTAAACGGGAAGCGAAGTGAGTGATGGTTTGAAATTGGCGGCAAGTGAGGAGAGCATTGAGGAGAGAGTTGAATGATTTGAGAGTAGGGGTGCAGCGAAAGGAAGGGATAGAGAGGAAGGTTTGAATGGCACGTGAAGGAAGACGGGCACGTGCATAGAAGGAGATGACGTGGCAGAGGAGGGGTTCAGGGACGCGGTGGCGAGTGTCGTTGTGGAGTTGTTGAAGGATTAGTTCCATTTGAGGGAGCATTTTGGCGCGACCGAGTTTGGTGATGATGAGGTCGTAGGAGAGAATGGAATAACGATGATGGTTTTGAGGGTTGAGGAAGATTTGAAAAGCGAGAGATGGATCATTTTGGGATCGGAGAAGGGAGGAGAGTCTGAACGGAGATATGGGTTTTGAACTTCCCATTGGATTGGATTGGATACGACGAAGGGTGTGAGAGAGGGGGAGACAGAAATTGCTGGGTTTGAACTGGAATGTGTTTCGTTTTTTGTCTTCTTTTACGAAAATACCCCTCCGTACCTGGTTGTCGTAAAAGAAATGTACAACAAATACTACTTCCGTCCTTAATTATAAAACCCTTTTGAAAAAATCATAAAGTATTTGCACAATTGTTTCCAAACGTGATGTCGCATAGATCACCCTGACCTTATAAAAGAGCTGAAATGTAAGATATTTTTCTTTTGTTTGTATAGTTATGTAAACTCTATGATCGAAATGAGGGTTGGCCTAACAACACGGACAAAAAGACGAAACGAGAATAGTTAGATGATGCAAACATGCCATAAAATTGCAAGTTGACTTGTGGAATCCAATATATGTTGAATAAGAAAAGCATTTATAGAGTAAAACTGGAAAACCTAATATATACGTTGACAAGAAAAATATTTAACTCATTGATGAATTTCAAACGAAAATAAAATATGGATTCAAGGTTCTTAAAATTGCAAGTTAACTCGTGGAATCGTACCATTCCTTAATACCAATTTCAAGTTAACTTAGTTGTAAACTCAAAAATAATACCTAGTTTACTCGGTTGGACTCACGGTGAACTTGGGCATTAAATTTTTTAAATTGTTTTTGATTTCTTAGTTTGGTTTTGTTCGTATCACGTCTTTCCTTTCTAATTGAGATGAAATTATAAACTATTGATGCATCTGTTGCATTATATAAGCATAAGAATATGCACATGGATCCTCTCCTTCCGTGATATCTCCTTCAATCTCTCCAGCATTATTAAGGGGCGCTGGATAATCTGATGGTTGAGGTACAGAGCATTGTCTTAGCTTTTGCTACACGCATCCTGTTGTTCTCATCTCATGCTCCCTTTCACTTTTTTTGTTGGCAATTTCAATTTTCTTATGCAGGATCATAGTTGTTTTTTCTTCAACTCTATTTTTTTGCTCTCATTTGTAATTGCAAATGAGTTATCACACAATTCAAGCTTTATCGACAAAGTTTTAAGACTTTAAGAGGATACATATAAATGATATAAAGACTATAGTTGGTAACATGTACACATCCGGTTGAAGGGGGGATTGCTTTGTGACACCCCCAATCTGGATTTGCACATACTAGAAGAAACCATAATAACTTTTAAGAAATCAATAAATAGAAAAAATACACGCTCAAGAAGAAGAAAAAGAAATCCTAATTTGGCCGAGAACGGTTCTCAACCCAATTAGGGTTGTATTAGATTTTGTGCAATGTGTTTTTGTTTTAATTATTTGTTCTTTCAATCTTCTATCCGTTGGATTAATCTAATGTTTATATTTTATTGTTGAGAGGATTGAGAGAAAAGACGAATTGAGAGGATCCAAATCCATAAGAATATATGCCACATATATATATTATTTTTAATATATTATATAAAAATAAATAAACTTGACTAGTCGAGTTTATAAGCCAGTTTCATATTGACAAAATGAGTTTACTTATCCTTAAAAAAACGAGTTTACTTAAACTCTCATATCTAACGATAAAAGTCTTTCTTAATTTTTGATGGCTTGAATATATTCCGGATTTAATAGTATGTTTCATGACTTTAAGTATTCACCCTAATGCAATGAATCATTGTCCGGGGACAAACCAAAAACAAAAACTCAAATGTTTAGCACCCTAAAGCTAAGATTGCTGAGTTCAATTTATTAAATTATTTAGTGCAGAATTGTGTTTATTAAAATTAATGGTATCCTTAAAAAAAAACTAATGGTATTTTGAAGAAATTTAAGTAGAAATTAATTTCGAAAGATAATTCTCACTTAACATCATTGTTAACGAGGGACTTTTCCTCAAAAAAAAAAAAGAAAAAATTCCGTTGCCGGGACTTGAACCCGGGTCTTTCGGGTGAGAGCCGAATATCCTGACCAACTAGACTACAACGGAAACGATGTTGGGTTGAAGTAATTATAAATAATAAAGTATTAAACATTTAGAGTGTTGTTTTTGCAGATATAAAAGCAACTAAACCTTCCTTCACTCCCTCCCGCTTCACTTCATTTTCAATTGAAATTGAATTGAGTTGATCGAAAGAGCAAAGAAGAAGAAGAAGAAGAAAACCCTAGAAATGAGGGAACAAGAGATAGAGAAGCTTCGAGAAGTAGTTCGTGACTGCATGAGTAAACATCTATACTCCTCCGCGATCTTCTTCGCCGATAAAGTTGCCACTTTCACCAACGACCCTGCAGACATCTATATGCACGCACAGTCTCTATTCCTCGGCCGCCATTATCGCCGCGCCTTCCATCTCCTCAACGCCTCCAAAATCGTCCTCCGTGACCTCCGCTTCCGCTACCTCGCCGCACAGTGCCTCCAGGAATTGAACGAGTGGAATCAATGTCTTTCCATGCTTGGTGAGGAGGTTAAAGTTGATGAACATGGAAATCTTTCTAATGCCGCCAATATCTACTTGGATAAAGATCGTGGTGAAATCAATGTCAGTCTTCTTTTTTATTTTTTTTTAATTTATAATTTGAGCAACTCATTTCAAATTTAGTATATATTTTTTAGTGTAAGAAGCAATTTTGTATAGCTCATGAAAAATTTTGGTTCTTGGAAGTGTAATTTGCCGTCATATTGGTTTCTAGATGAATGAAAATTGCAAAGTATCTGCAATTGTTTTTCTTATTGTTCATTTGAGTCCTCGAATCTGGTTTTAGGTAGTCAATTTTGGCGGTGGATTGTGTTTTTCGTTGGTCAATTTAGTCCATAAAACTACTAACAAAAGAGGCACTAGAGATCTGTTTGTAATTTTGATAAATTTAGGGACTATAGTGACAATGCTGGCATATTCAGGGACCAAAATGGTGGTTTTCACAAGAACCTACAAATAATCTATTTCTAATGAAGAAGTCATTTTCAGTAGGGAAGAGAGGCAGTGTAAAACACGAGTAAGATATATACTCCCAACGAACCCACCTAAAAAAATAAACAGAGAAGAAACGAAAGAAAATAAAAAACATAACAATTGATCATGGAGTGGGTTAAGTCTGCTGCTGTTCAGGAGTGATTTGAGCTGGGTTCATGTTTCTTGAAGTGTTTTGGGAGGCTGTTTTGGTTTTTGGGTGTCTTCATTTTTGGTTTTAGGATAGCGGTTTTGTGCAGGTTCTATTATGTGCTTTGAGGGCTGATCTTTTTATTTCTGTTTGGGCATTTTTGAGCTGTCTGCATATTGTGTTTAGGGGCTGTTGTGTTGCTGTTAACCGTCCAGCAATCTGATTTTTTAGGCTTTGTGGTGTCCGGTTATCCCTTGGCATAGGCTTTGGCCGTTTTCTGTTGTAAATTACTTTTTGCTTGTGTCTGTATTTCTTGTGCAAGATACAATGATTAATAAATTTTGTCTGTTAAAAAAAATGATCATGGTTGCCTGTAGACATAATAAACCAATCCAAAATGGGGTTTAATCTTATATGGTTCAGTTGTGGATCAAACTTGCACATTTTCTATATTCTTACGCGTGACCTGGAACCATGACCAAGCTTTGGTGAACCATCTATCTTGAATAGCTAAAACAAGTATAGACATGGAATCTTTTTCCCCCATGCTTCTTTATACACTACTGATGATTAAAAATTTCGGCAACATTTGTTATGATGGTTTGGAAGAGACAAAAGAAAATGATAATATCTTATATATAAACTAATCTACTGCCTCAATAAACGTATCTCTGGTAATGTAATTTGATATAAATGCGGTTTTGGAATGTGAAAATATGGTAAAAGTTAAACTTTTTCAATAGCTTGGAATTTTGTGATTGGATAGTAATAATATCCTTATTACAGACTTTGTCCCCTTTTTGAATCCATTTTGTAATGCTATAACAGATAACTGCTGCAATATGTTTCTTGAGAGGCAAAGCATACGAAGCTCTAGAAAACCGTTCTCAAGCTCGATCGTGGTGAGTGTATTTGGGACATTTCTTCCCTGCTATTGTCTAGCTTACAAATAACACTAAGTCGAAAACATTATATTTTTCTTTGTTGACGCCTTTAATATGAGGTGCAAGTATAATTGCTTGCTACTTGTGGGAAGAGTTAAATAGGTATGATGTGTACCAATTTGATCTGATAAAGGCTCATCGCCATTTTATCTACTTTTGTTGAAGGTACAAAGCGGCTATAAAGGCGGATCCCTTATGCTATGAGGTACACGTCGATATTCTCTTTATTAACTTTTATAGGTGCATTAATACTATCAAAGTTATTGATCTTGTGTGAGTCACCCACCTTACTTGGACTTTTGCTTGCAAGTTATTGTGTGTGCTTCAACACCATCTAAAGTAACAACTGCCTTTCCTCCTGTCCTTGGTTCTGAATAACTCCCATGGGTTCAATTCCTTGTGATCAATAAAAATATGACATGCTAAAGTAAAAACAAATGACAAACACAAAAGCATAAGTTTAGATATTATACATTAACTTCAAAATAATTCAAGATGAGATTATCAAAATAACAAAAGAGAAGTGGTTGGTTATTAGTTATATTGATAGCAGATAGTGGACTTTGGAGAAAAGCAAAAAATCCACAATTTTAAACTGCCCGCCAAAAATCCACAATCATCAATATAAAATGCCATGGTGCCACCATTCTTCATGATAGTTGTAAAAAAATCCATTGCCACCATAACCGATATTTAACAACACTCTTGGTTATACAAAGTTGGTGAAAAAGTAGTTTGGTACATAGAGTTTAGAAGTAAGTTCCAATTCATCAGAATGAATTGAGAATTCGAGATTTTTGTTGGAGTTCATGTCCAAAATAGATACACCAAAGTTTAAATTGGGATTGCAGTTGTAGGGAGGTTGCAGTCACAGCGGTTGCTGAGATGTTTATTGCGACCACTGTTACAATAGCCTTTATTGAGTTTTAGATTCTAGAATGCATCTTTTGTAGCATATATACATGCTTATATTTTTCTCAACTTCTCAACTGACCCTAGTTATCTAATTCTTCTTTGATGTCTGCTAATTATGTAGGCTTTGGAATGCCTTATTGAAAATCACATGCTTACATGCGATGAAGGTAATAACATTCACTTATCCCCTGGAGACTTTGATTTCAGTTTATATGTTTTTGAAAATAGTTTAAGCAGTATATTTTCTACTTCAAAATTGATCATAGTATATTTCTCTCTCTCTGCACTATATGTTGAATACCAGAAGCAAATTTGATCTCATCATTGCAATTTGGAAGTGAGGATGGATGGCTTTCATCATTTTATTCTTGTTTGATTAAGAAGGTAATAGCAGATGCCAAATTGGAATTGTCTATATCCAAATGCTTTGTACTTATGAAATGAAATATTATTTCTGTTTCTTTCCCAGTATGACAAAGAAATTGTTGTAGAAGCCAAGTTTAGAGATCTTGAGAACGAAAGCTGTAAAACTGACCAGTCAAATCCTTCTTTCTTCCGCACACTGAAAACCAATAATGATCTATTGGCCTGCAAAGCTGAATACTATCATCAGTGTGGTGAATACCAGAAATGTTTTGAGTTAACATCTGTGTAAGTCGAGGATCTGATCTGGAGACTGAAGTCAGAGTCAGATAAAGCTATAGCTTTTACATCATTTATTCTATCCATACATTTCTCTTTTTTTCTTTCTTTTCAATAACTGAGCTTTCTACTGATATTACAGTTTGCTCGAGAAGGATCCTTTCCATATCAAGAGCACATTAGTACATCTGGCAGCTGCTATGGAGCTTGGGCAATCAAATGAACTTTATCTGATGGCATGCAATTTAGTGAAGGATTATCCTCAAAAGTAAAACTCTTATCCACAATATTGATTGGCTTCTAAAGATTTTGCTAGATATAAGAATCAGTTCTTTTTTAGAATTTTGTTTGCCATTTACAGTTATCTTCTAAAGCCTTTGCTTCATATAACAATAAAATCTTATTCATGTTGTTTAGGGCTTCATCATGGTTTGCTGTTGGTTGCTATTACTACTGTATCAAGAAATATGACCAATCCCGCCGTTATTTCAAGTAAATATAAACTCCTGACCTTTCTGTTTTAAGAAATCAGTTTATTTGTCGAAGACTCAATTTCTTCCGTAACCTTTCCTAGAAATATTCTGCATGAGTTTGGACTATCAAAGGGTTTTTTATGTGTACTTGATTACCTTTATAGCATCATTTTCAAAACTTATTGTTCAATTTCATTTTCTACTTTACAGCAAGGCAACAAGTCTAGATAGAACATTCCCCCCTGCATGGATAGGCTATGGGAATGCCTTTGCAGCTAAAGAAGAGGGTGATCAGGCTATGTCAGCTTACCGCACTGCAGCTCGATTATTTCCTGGGTATTCATTTTTTCTAATTTGATCTTTCTCACTTTATCCCCTTCCACCCCCAAATATAATTAAATTAAGCAACTTTCTTCAGTATATTAAAACTTACACAACTGTTTCTGAGATATTTAATACATATTTTTGTCAGATTTTTTTCGTCTTCTTGCAAAAAGAAACATACCACAAAAATGAAAAAAAAAACACTATTAACATGGTTTTTGTGAATCGTTTTCAAGCAACAAGTATGCTTAGTGAAAGATCAAAAGTATAGCTCTCTGCCGTTCCTTTCAGATTTGTAAACATGAATTTATTTAGCGAAAACCCTAGCAGCGAAGCTCTGTGGCCAACTTCTTGTAGTTTCTTTCATTTTTCTTACGACCATTAACATTTTTATCCATTTTTGAATTTCTTTATATTATTTTTCAGAAGTTTTACTACATTTGTGGTTAATAAACAAATATAAAAACTGTATGAAATCTTCTTGTTATCTATACATTGTTCTTTTACAGGTTGAATCTTGACGTTCTCTTATTCCAGGTGCCACTTACCAGCTCTTTATATTGGAATGGAATGCATGCGAACCCACAGCTATAAGCTTGCCGAACAGGTATATACATTAGAATTGGAAAGTCCTATTTCTACTATATATAATTATATATGCTATCATTAAGTCCATTTAACGGTATAGTTAGTGTTCAGTGTAGCGTCTTTAAATGATTTAATTGTTTTGATCTTTCTTCACCTAATGAAGTCTAGCAATGACTTGTTACTAGATCAATCAGTCCTCTCCTATGAATCGGTGAAAACTATTGTATTATTCAGGCCCATGCCACAATATTGATTTTCCTATATTCTTCCTTAGTTTTTCATGCAGGCGAAGTCAATTTGCTCATCGGATCCACTTGTGTATAACGAACTAGGTGTTGTTGCCTATTATATGAAAGAGTAAGGATATCTTCCCGATGTAAATTACTAGGCTTAATTACTTTTTTAGTTTCTCTAGTTTGAAGTTTGAAGTTTGAACTATGTTACAATCCGTCAAGTTTTTGTTGAGTCATTCAAGTCCCTCTATAAAATTAAGCAAAAACACAATCCTATTTTCAATTTTCTTTACCTTCTCAAATACTCTTTTTTCTATTCCAATATTTGGGGGTTAATGATTTTAGAAGTTAGAAATTCTGAGAAATTTGATATAATTTAGAGAAGTTTTTAAGATGTTAAATTAGGGTTTGAATAGGTGAAATTTGGGATTTTTTAATTAAGTTTAATATTGTGATTATTGACTTTTGAAAAGCAGAAATTTTAAAAAATGTAATTGATTCAATTTGTGAGTATTTTGAATTGATTATGAATTTATGTGAGTTTTAAGAAATTGGAAAGTGTTAAAGGGACTTAATTGTAATAACTGAAAGGTAAAGGATTAAAATCGCTCAAGGTATTATTCTGGGAGCAAAATGACACACTATGCAAAGTGACTGAAATTACAATCAAGTCAAACTACTATTCTATAAGTTACTTGATGTAAAGTTCACGTCACAGAATTTTGCTTTGAATGCAATTCAAATGATCCTAAAAAATAAAAAAAATGCTTGTATCCGAAGAGATCGATAGATATTCCTGGCCCAGTTTTATTCATAAAGGAGTTTGCTTTAACTCTACTAGAAACATATTTAGTGTTGATTTGCATGAAAATATATTGCACTCCTTTTATCTCCGAACAGTTAAAGTTCTGTTTTCTTAATTGTGCCAGCCAAGTGTGCATGCTACTTAGAATATTTGAGTGATTACAACTTGCATAATTGTGACTTCTGATTCAGGTATAAGAAAGCAGTGTGGTGGTTCGAGAAAACGTTAGCCCTCATCCCTACCGCTTTAAGTGAAACATGGGAGCCAACTTTAGTCAATATTGCTCATGCATGCAGAAAGTTGGAGTAAGTTGATATAATTTATAGTTTTGGCAGAAAGTTATATCTAAATAATGGTAGCGTCAATATGCAATTCATGACTCCTCGACCCTGATTTTCTAACTAAACCATCTCAGGATGTACCGAGAAGCAATTTCATATTATGAGAAAGCACTTGCCTTATTAACAAGTTTGAGCACTTATGCTGGTCTTGCATATACTTACCACTTACAGGTATCTGAAATGATCTTCCAGCTTGTCGTATTCTGTATGTTATTTTAAAGAAAAATGTGGATTTTCTGTATGTTTGGAAATGTGTTTTCATCATTTTATTCAGGTAAATAGACGACTGTGGGCTTTTATCTAAAAAGCTGTTGGCATGAGAATGACTACTCTTGACTTTTACTGATTTTTTGTAATTTCTGAGAGGAACAGAGGATGGGATGACCATTTCCTATATTTGACTATAAAATCTTATATTTTTTGTTTTTCCAAATGAAGTTCACATTATGTGGCGGTGTTTTGTTTCAAATATTTCACAGCGCGTAGTGTTAGTTACTAGAATTATAAATGCATTGACCAATATAAGTCATTTTTACATGGATTTTCCAAGCATTACCTTGAAAGTGGATGTGAATTTATTCATTACTTGACATAATCATGAAAATAAGTTAAAATCAGATAGAGAATAGCACGTGCGAAAAGGAAAATATTATGCTACTCAATGTTAAACGACCTATATCTAAAGTAACCACATTACCTTCCTTGCCAAGACACCAGCTCTTACACTTAGAAACACATCATATACATTCTGCATATCTGCTCTTGCCTGAAAAGTTTTTGGGCAACTTCACATTTGTTTGTAAATTTATTCAACATTATATTAATACCTAGAAATTTGAAATTGGATTTTAATTTATATTTGCTGACAGTGTAAATTAATTTTAACATATGTTTATTCATATTTTACGGTTTTATCAGTGTAAATATATTTTATGGATTGATGTTATGATGTGGAAATTATTTGAAATATAATATGATGTATGTTTAAAACATGTTACAATATCAAAACACAATTATTAAACTATTAAGTCTCTAGTTATAATGATTAATTTTGGACTGAGGCTGATGTTTTGTTGTTGTATGTAATTCATGCAGGATGATTTCAGTACAGCAATTACATATTATCACAAAGTGAGTGATAGCTATCCGACATTGCCTGTACCCATGACAATAAATCTATCTAAAACATGCTTCTTCTTTTATACAATTAAGCTTATTCTCTACCTTGATTTACTATCTTGGGGTATAACTTTCTCCGGTTTAACTGTCTATTTTTCGCCCAAGTATGGCTTGTTTAATGTGCCCATTATTTGCAATATAGTATCATAAGTATATTGAATTACATTGGAGAGTGGACAGGACAAGACTTATAGAAAGTGAGTTGATGTCTGAAGTAGTGTATAGTTGATAAAGATATGATGCTTTTTGAATTAAATCTACTAGAGTGCATCATGACCTTTTGATCCACTAAAGGGTACACGCTCTTTGCTCACTTCTACGACAAACTCACTTTATAAGAGTTTTTTTTTTTCTTTTCCAATTTAATTAGAAGAAAACTCAAACATTGGTTATTGTGTTAAACATTTGAGATGTATAAGGATGTATATTGACCATGTTAGAGATGTTCTTATCCCTGAAGAATATTCATTCTTATGTCAGTTGTTGAATGGAGTGTCTATGCTGGGTAGCTTCTAAAGATTGGTGTTACCTTTGAGATTATATCATGTTTATGCATGAATATTCTTAAAATTCACCGCCTACGAGTTTACTAATCATTTTGTTCATTGAAAATCAGGCGTTGTGGCTGAAGCCAGATGATCAGTTCTGCACTGAAATGTTAAGCTGGGCTTTAATAGATGAAAGTAGAAGCAGCGGTGATCCCCACCTTGAACTCTAATGAATTTATTGGTGCAACTTCATTTGCCTGTTATATATGTATGTAAACATTGCAGTAACGCCAATGTAATGTGCTGCAATTATGATTATTAAACTATAAACTATTTAGCATTATTAGATTTTTTTTTTTGAGCAATTAGATTTTTTGTTTATCCTTTTCTTATTGGGGAATGTAATTTTTAGGTGCTGTAACTAACGAGGTGTTGATTTAATTGCCAAAACTTAAGTCAATTTATTTGAGTAGCTTCATTTTTATTTATTTATTAATTATTATTATTATTATTATTTAAGTTGGCTAATGTGGTATACTTTTTGGTGAAAATTTATTTTGATAATTTTTTACAATAAAACTAAAGAGGGAGAACAACCACAACAACATAGAACATGATAAAAAAAAAGTTTGGGAATTAGTAGCTAGGAATAGAATGAATTATAGACAATTTGACTCGTTTGTCGGATGGACTAACTACATAATTAATCTACAGCCATTTATAATCTACTTGTTTAACATTTTTTCATTCTAAAATGTTTTTTATCCAAAAAAAAATGTTTTTTGTTTTTGTTTTGAAAGAAGCATTTTAAAATGTTTATAATGTAAGAAATCAATTTTATGTAATCCTACCAGATCAAATTTAATATTTACTCAATAACTTCAAAAACATTACAACTTTTAAGTTCTTGTAATCCATTTCTTATTCGTATTCTTTAGCAGTTGTACCTTTTTCTAGCGATGAAAAAATGGTTCAATAATATGATAGTGTAGGTAAGCAGAGATTAGTGTCACATTAGTACTATACTTTATTTAAAGATTATAGATCACACGATTGCACTTATTGTAATATACATTTTCTTTTATTTCAGTCTAACCCTTGCATGAAAAACTTCGAACTTAATAAGGACAATCTTTGATAGTAGTATTATTTTTGAAAAGGACATCCTTGAGAAGTTTTAGTGTTACCCTCAGCTGTTTGCTTTCCAGCCAGAAGATCTCCCATCAACTCTGCAGGGTCGTAGTAAATCTCCACCTCTTCTGCTTTCATTAAATTGTCAACCTGTCATTGGAATCCATGCTAGTAACTCTCACTAGTATTTCAGATTCGTCAGTTATTTAATGAATTTGAAAAAGTAAAAAAATTGTCAATTTATCATATCGAGATACCTTGAGAGTTCCGAAGCCATAGAATTCAACCATGTTTCCGGTGGGTGCATGTCCCTTATAAGGACCTTCAAAAAATCCCCAATGCCTAAACTTGTAAGCAATCTCAGGAGGTCCTCTGTAAACTTTGATGACTTCCCATGCGAATCCTCGAGGAAATGCTGATCTAAAGGCTTCATGAGATGATTCAAATGTCTCTTCTTCTGCTTTGTAATACTTGTATTCTTCTGGCAATGAGCTTTTCATCAAAGCATTATAACTTCCCAACCTTAGTGTTTCCTCTGCTGTTAATCCCTCCCTCCCTTCAAAATCAAACGTTATTAATAATTAATATTATTTTTTTTTATAATCCATATTGTACAAAAACACCTTCAATACTAAATATAGAAAGGAATGTTACAATCCATATAGTACACAAACACCTTGAGTACTAAATATTGTAAGGAACAAGATGTTTGGTGCCATTATGTTAGCCAATTCACCTGAAAAATAAAACAAATTTTGCCTCTTTCAACTTCTTAATAAAACAAATGAAAAAAATGGGGGAGCTTGTCTTATGTGGACCTCAGTTTGAGAACAAGCAAAACCAAGACAAATACTTAATCTGTTCTATTATATTATCAATTTTTTTTTTTTATGTCGTAAATGACTTAGATAAGTTTTTCGTCTTCAATTATATAGCGAAATTTAGTTTTAGTCTCCAAAAATATATGTTGTTTTCACAGTCAATAAAAAAAATTGTTTTGATTTTGGTCCCAATAGCATAATTTTAACATTTCTTGAACATATAATATAGACATAAATGAATTGGACATAATGAATGACATAAGTTGCATACATTTCGAACATAAAATAGCTATAACCTTTACATACATATACATATGAACATAAAATTGTCATTAGGGACAGAAAAAATGAATCAAATTTTTTTGGAACCCCCCCTATTTTTAAGGACATAAAACAAAATTTGCTATTTTTTTATAGACAAAAACATACTAAACCTTTTATAATATTAACAAATTACTTTTTTTAGTTATATTTCTAGTTATTTATTACTCTATACTTCATAATTTTTTACACTATTCATTAACTTATAATATAGGAGGAAGAGAAAATAATATTTGAAAACTTTCAACATTAAATCATAAGTCATAGAATTGTAGGTGAGATCATTTGATAAAGAAACAAAATTTCAAATGGTCACTAAAATAATCATTTGATAATAAAAATTTCAAAATGATCATTTGATAATGAAAATGTTCTTGGCGGTGCATCGGCACTCTGAGGACTCGAACTCGTGGTCTTGGAGGCATGGTGCGGACCGGGTGTTTTCGGTTATGTCGGCATATGGATATCTCTCTGATGTGGTCCACCCAGGGACATGCAGTAGAGTGGCTGAGTTGTTTTCTATCCTGCCTTGGTTTGGAAGATTTGGGCTTCGCCCAAGGTTCAAGTTTTTTCCTGACAACTTCTCCTTGATAGGATTTCGACTAGGCTAAATCTCCTAAGACGCAGAGTGTTGATAGATCAGGCGGCTACACTATGTGGCTTGTGTGATGAGGAGCCGAAATCGACGAATCTCCTTTTTGTGACGTGTGAGGCAGCGTCAAGGGTGAGGTATAGGATTTTTAGATGGTTAGGTTGGGAGTTTGTCCTTCCTCGTGATGTGTTATGTCTTTTTCAGGGATACTGTTTTTTTCTCGAGAGAGAGTTTTAGGCGTTGTTTTGTATTGATCTGTCATTATGTTGTGTGGTCAATCTGATCTGCTCGCAATGATTTGGTGTTCTCTAGTAAGACGGTAGACGTGGAGCAATCGATCGATAAAATTCAATTCATCTCTTGGTATTGGCTTCTCGAGATGCACTCTTGTCATCCATGTTTTCATTATGAATGGATGGTAGAACCAACTATTTGTTGGGATCAGTAGTTTGCTCTGGTGGGGAGGGATTTAGGTGCCTTTGAGCGGGGTCTGGGGTCTATCCTTGTCTTTTGTCTCTACTATTAGGGTATAAGGTTTGGTTCATCTCTCCTAAAAGGTTGGCATTGGTGTTGAAGGGTTTCTGGAGTCTTTCCTCCTTGGTCTCCTTTTGTCCTTCGACAAAAAAAGTCTTTCCTTTTGCCATTCAAAAAAAAGTCTTTTCTAATTTGTCTTTGGTTGTTCAATAATTCTGATAAGAACTTGATATTATAATCTTATGGTGCAATATTCAAATCTGTCATGACCGATTGTAAAATGATTATTAATGTCACTTTAATTAATAAATATTTTTCTTTTTTTGAATTTTTTCTAAAAATTTCACTAATCTAATGGTTTAACCGTTAAATTTCACTAATTTCAAAAAAATTGAATTGTATGATTCATACAATTTAAAAGACAAAATCGAGTTTTTATCTCTTGTATGAATTGCTTTCAATTCAACAAAGGAAAATAAATAATATACAGCATTATAATATGGAAAATTTTATGGTGAAGTCATCATAATGACTTTTCTAGTAAAGTTAACCCTAGGGCCAACAAAATTTGTATTTGGTTTATGTACTTACTGATGGTTGGTAAGTCCTTGGCATTCTCAAGAAATCTGAAGCCATGTTACTTTACAAAGTTATGATATGATATTTGGCAGCAGTTAACAAGTCAATATCATCATTTCTTCTTAGAGAGGTTCATTTTACTTTCAACAACCACACACATCTAAGTTTCAAATTTACTACATCTTGATTTGTCATTTATATAGAAAATGAAAGTTCATTACCTCCACTATGGCTATATGGAAATCTTCAGGTCTACTTGAGACTGATGACAAGGCTTCAGTCACATCACAGAATATAAAAAATGTATAGAAACTTTGAGGATTAATAAACAACTTAACAGAAAGGGTTTGTACATAAAAGCTGAA
>Ga0228710_1001412_pt1 | contig 35899 bp, 19 predicted proteins | sample MedpolnodulmetaG_FD_177995 | JGI IMG/M metagenome (GOLD analysis project Ga0228710, IMG submission 177995) | Root nodule microbial communities from Medicago polymorpha collected in Santa Monica, California, United States - pink nodules | ecosystem: Host-associated > Plants > Roots > Nodule...
CCACATCCGATATATAACAACTGGAGTATAAGGTACTTAACTACCAGATGATCATTTAAAATATTTTTATTTTGTACCCCAATAAATAATTACCGCATGTTCTTTTAAAAATTTGAATTTAGTAGATCTACATGATGTTCATTTTAAAATTCAAAATATCATAGTTAAAGATATAGAGGGGGTCTAAAAAGAAATCTTCAAAATATAGTATTTTACTTCAATTGGGCCAAGCCCACTTCCCATTAGGGTTTTACGTATAAAATGATGCTGCTTTTTCCTCATCCACCTTTTAGACAGCTACAACCAGCGGCGGCGATTCGCAATCTGGATCGGTGTTTGTCGCAAAAATGGTTAACGCTAAGGTAAATCATAGCAGACACTACCACTAATAATTTAATTTTTTTTTTTGTGGGAATCTTAACACGGTTATGAATTTTGGTTGAAACAGTTTCACCAGTACCAGGTTGTCGGAAGGGCTCTTCCCACCGAAAAGGATGAACATCCTAAGATTTATCGCATGAAGCTTTGGGCAACCAATGAAGTTCGTGCCAAATCCAAATTCTGGTAAGTCTATGTTTCATTATCGAATTGTAATGTTTTTAAATTTTTATAATGATTAACCATTCAATATGATTGATAATTGTGTTTTTAATAATAATGTAAATTGTTGTAGGTATTTCTTGAGGAAGTTGAAGAAGGTTAAGAAAAGTAATGGACAAGTTTTGGCTATCAATGAGGTATGCACATTGATTCATTAATTGAAATTTGATTGAAGGGTTGTAGTTAAGCTAGATTTATACTTAGGCTGTGTTTGGATTGGACTTATTATTGGCTTATTTGTATCTATCGACTCTTGGATTGGGTATTTTGTGATTCTAAATAGAACAACTGATACGGCATTTCAATGATTTTATCTGATTTTGATTAGCATTCCATAGTATCATATAAAAACATTTTATGTCCTGTTTGAAAACTCTCTCTTTGAATATAGAATTTGCTTATATAAACACTTTTATGATGAACTCTTAACTCATACACACTTAATTAAGTTGTTTAACCAAACTGGCCCTTAAGTTAAGGTGAAATAGGAATAAATGATGTAAAGTTGGATGAATTGAAAATATATCCATGCAAAGGGAGATTAGGCCTGTTTGTATTGACTTATTTTGAGCTTATGATAAGCAGCTTATGCAAATAATTAAGCTTTTATGTGTTATTTATCAGCTTGTCAAGGTAGATTATGAAAAAAAAGCTTATAAAGATATAATTTTCGTTTGTGATTACATAAGCAATTTTTGATAAGCTCAAAAATAAGCCAATCCATTCGGGACATATGTTTGGTGGGGATTTGATTTTGGGAATTTTTATTACGTGATATTTGTCACTTTTGGAAAGAAGTTTGATTTTGGGCCCTATGTTTTTCACTTCTTTTTTGTTTCCAATATAATATGTCTTCCCTAAATTGTGATTCATGTGAAAATGAAGTTTGATTTTCATGTATTTTTATTTATTTATTTATATGCTGCTGCAACAAAAGTTAAAAACCATTGTGTTCAATTTTTATCAAATTGATTCCGAGTAGTCAGTATCTAGCTTAACTACAAGGGCAGATGTTCCTCTGATTGCAAGTAGAGCTTGTTATGTATGTGATTATTGCTGGGATAAAATAAAATTAGTTCTTTTAACTTGTTTTGAGAAGTCACTGGCTAAACATTTAAGTGTAAGCTGTTTTGATTTAAGAGTAGCCGACCCCACTTAGTGGGATAAGGCTTGGTTGTTTTTTTTTATATTGTTTTGGTTTAAGAGTGTAAGCTGTTTTGATTTAAGACTAATTTTTTCAAAATCCAAACATTGGTAACCTGTTATGGGATTCTATAAGCTTGTTCTGCTTTGATTAGTGCTGTTGACTTTAACGGTTTTTTTTTTCCAGTTTTTTCCTTCAAATTTTATGCCTATCTATAAGTAATTCGGAAAGGGTTTAAGCATGAAACCAGTGACTAATTTCATAGTTGAACTTGAAAATTATGCTAGTTTTTTTTTATTGTATATTTTCTCATTTATTCTAGGAAAAGTAAGGCTAATTGAACTTGGAATAGGATTTCCATGTGTTAGCTTTAGCTATTATTTTACCTTCAATTGCAGTCTTGTTGGACATTGGGGTTTATGGTACCTTTTTTTGATTGCAGATCTTTGAGAAAAATCCTACCAAGATTAAGAACTATGGAATTTGGTTGCGTTATCAGAGTCGTACTGGTTATCACAATATGTACAAGGAATACCGTGATACTACTCTAAACGGTGCTGTGGAGACGATGTACAACGAAATGGCATCTCGTCATAGGGTCAGGTTTCCTTGCATCCAGATCATTAAGACAGCAACCATCCCTGCTAATCTGTGCAAAAGGGAGAGCACTAAGCAGTTTCACAATTCTAAAATCAAGTTCCCTCTGGTGTACAAGAAGATTAGGCCACCAACTAGGAGCCTAAAAACAACCTACAAAGCCAAGAAACCCAACCTGTTTATGTGATTCAGTGAATCACATTTCCTTAGTGGAGTTGCTTGATTTATCGGTTAGCACATTAAGAGCTTTCTAAAGATAATCTTGTTTTAAGAAACTTATTACCATCAAGACATAGTTTGCGTTTTTCCTAGTTTGTTATTTACTGAGGATTTTGTTTTATCTTTGTTATGCAGTTATTTATTTTTCTCTTTTCGATGTACTGTTACAAGCTCGGTTTTGAATTTAGCGATCTCTTTGTTTCAAAGGAGGGTTTATAATTTTCTATTGTTTGTGCACTCTTATTGCTGCAAAAAAGGTAAATCCAGATGCTTGTACCGAATGAGCTAGGTTTCGCGATAGTGAATGAACAAAGCTGTGTTGGTAAATTGTGTTCAGCCTTGTAGGTTGTTTATTCTTACTTCAGGCGTTGCACATTCGTTATTGTTTGGAGTTTGGACTATTGTTTTTAATGAACTTATGTTAAAATATCAGTTGGTTTTCTAAAGAACTTAATACAACAATGCATAGTGAGTGCATGCAGTTTTCGATCGTATAAATGTACATTAACCGTATCAGTTACAATGCCGCCTAAAACATGTATGCAGAGAGACCGTAATGTGCCTTACCTAGCTTGATTGGAAATATAAGATTTTTTCAATGTCTTAGTTTTACAATTTTTTTACAAGAGAAATGATATTTGTGACAACTCTTTGACAACTTTCTCTCTTATATTCACATTATTATTTTATTCTCTTTCTTTCTTTCTCTCTCTCCATTGTTTTTAACTAATGAAAAGAGAGAAAAAAGAAGTTGTCACCAAAAGTTGTGTCAAATGGTTGTTCAAATATCACTACTCTTTTTACAATACCAAATCTTAGTTGTTTGTCCCTCGTTGATTGTGTTTTAAAATGTAACATTATCTATTTGATTTAATTACACTTTTAGCCTCCCAATGAGTAGAAACATGCCGACTTGCAATACGGTCTATATCTTTTTCAAAAAAAAATAAAATGCATTGACACTATTATGAAGATATCTCAAAATATATTATCCCACAGATAGAAAATCACATATTGTATGCATACTATACTATTCATGTCTATGAATATCCATCATCATCTAAATATTAAAATAAAAAGGTGAGTTAAAAAATTGTAAGATAAATTCCCTAAAATAAATAGAGTTTGGATTCCACATTTGTCATTGTAGCGAGAATGTCCCATAACATTGCACAACCACAATTGGACATGTGACTTTATATTTTAAAATAAAAAACTTTGTGAAAGTGAAAAAAATAAAAAAGTTACACGTCACATTGTGGTTGGACAATGTAAATGACATTTCCGCTGCCATGTCACACATGTGATATCCAATTCATGAACAATGACTGTCGCACATGTGATATCCGGTTCACGAACAATGACACTATTATGCTAGATCTAGATGTTGCATTAACCAAAGTTATGTACTGTATTTAAGATCTTTCATGTTCTGTGATCGATTGGGAATATTGCTTGTCGGTGTTTATGAAGGAAGAAAAATGTTAAAAGAAGTATATTACTTTGTTAAAAAACAAAAAAATAGAAATAAAAAGAGTATGTTACTTTGTTAAAAAAACAAAAATATAAAGACAGAGTTTGCGTTAAAATGTGGAAAATTGCTTTTTTGACATTCATTGTGTCTTAATAACACAAGTAAATGACCAAAAAACTCAGCGGCAGTTAACTGCCGGCGTGTTTTTTAGTTATAAGCCAGCGCCGCTGAGGTATTTAGTCTTTTACTTGTGTTTTTAGAAAGTATTGAAAGTCAGAAAAACAATTATTCAAAATGTGTGGTGCGTGAATCTTAATATTGTGTCGGCAGTCAAACCTTTCATCAAATTATAATCCCTTTTGATTCATCCAACTAATTATAATCCTTTTTATTCACCTCTTAAAAAAAAAAAAAAAAATCCTTTTTGATTCATTCGGATGTTCGCTTCTCGTATTTTTTTTAAACATAGTTTTGTGCCCGTACGTGGGTTTGTTGGGTCGGTTGTACCTGGGTCGGGTTTAATGCCTTCAGTTTTTGTATCTTTTTTATTTAATATATTTCTCTTTTTTTCCCCAAAAAACAATGTATGGTGCATTTGAAATTCAATTTTTTTTTTCCGGATAAGGTTTGTATTTTATTTTGATTAGCTCTAAGTTTACCTTTTTTTTCTTCTTCTTTCATATATATCTTCTCTTCAATGTATTACATATTTTCTAATTCTAACAAATAGACTTGGATATCTTAAGTTGTAGTTTGTAAAATCAATATGCAATTTCGTAAGCTTGATGGCTAAGCCATCAAACTAAAGAACAATATTTTATAGCCTTCAGTGTTTATCAATGTTTCTAGTTTCATATAGTTAACTAATTTTCAGCGTAAAAGTAAAAAATAAAGAACAAAATTAAGCACAATGGCATAATATTTCATGCAAAATGTATTGAAATTCAAACAAACATATATAAGTTATTTTTATGTATCCCTGAAAGCTATTCAGTAAAAGTAGAAAAGAAAACTTTCTTGCGGTTGAAATAGAAAACAAATTAATTTGCAAATAGTTTGAGCGTAAACCTTCAAAAAAAGTTAAGATTTATGCTCTTCGCCCTGCACTTTTCGTTCGCACCTAACTGAAAAGATATTAATACCCCTACGTGAGTTAAGTCACGCACCATTGGCCTGTGCGCCAGTTAACTCACGCAGGTTGGCCAGTAGTTAGAGCTCAAGAACACACGTTTTTGGACTTTGTTCAATGCATTTTAATTGGTTTCGCAGATTTACCCCATCGTAAATGAAATAATAATTATATTAATAAAATGATCTTTTATATCTATTATTTTTGTTTCTTTATATATTTTAATTTTTGCATTTATTTTATGACTGTGTGTTGAATTAATAAATTCAAATAAAGTAAATAAATGAAATAGAATAAATTCAGCATGAATTCGAATAAACTTGCGTATTGAATAAATTCAAATAAAAGTTACATTACATTATATAGACGAGTCATTACTTTACATTACATTCGGGAATGTACCTTCCAACTACAACAATTATCTTACCCCTAAATGGGGTAAATTCAAACTTGCTAAACAACAACTATCAAACATTCATCCGGAAGTTTTTTGTTTCATTCAAAAGATTAAATTCTTGTTAGTTTGGTTTAGATGATGGTATTCAAGTGGCAAAAGAATGAGGTTCAGTCCTTGACACTTCAATAACACTTCCGGGTGAATGTTTGGGAACTATCGTTTAACAAGTTTGAATTACCCCATTCAGAAGAAGACAATTGTTGTAGTTGGAAGGTGCATTCCTTACCTAATCACGATCTTCTGGTGGAATCAAACTTTTGATGATATCTTCGGTTGATCTCAGCAACGTTACCCGCATATCAATCCACTGGAACATGTTGTGCTCCCAAAACATGTTCTTTACGTTTTCGTTGTTCTTTAATTCCACCCAAGTGAATGATATTCTCCCCTCGTCGAGTGTTGGACGTTTATACCGAACGTATTCCACTCTTCTTGTGTCTCTGGGGTTGACTCCTTGGTTGAATTCATTGAGTTGATCTTTGAGACCTCTTAACGTTACACCAAGGCAACGAACCTTCAACCTCTAAGGTTCTCCGCCGTTGAATTGTGCATGAACGTCGATCCACCCCGCCATTGCTTCAAATCTACACGGTAAGAAATTAAAAACAATCAATGAAAAACTCATTCAAACATTTCATCAAACACTTGGAGTGCAAATTATACATAAACCCTAAAACTCAAAATTACAACATTAACATGCAAACATCTGATCACAATTAAGCAACATAAGTCATTTACATGTAACATTGTATCATTTTTTGCAAGCAAAATCAAAATTTAAACAAACCCTAAATCTAAAAAAAAATTCTAAAACTCAAAACTACAACATAAACATGCAAACATCTAAACATTTAAACAACACAAGTCATTTTCATGTACACACTGTATGATTTCTTGCCAAAAAAACCAAAATTTAAACAAACCCTAAATCTAAAAAATTTCTAATTTAAGAGAAAAAATTTAACATATAAACATAAAAGGTTAATGGTGTTTGATTATGAAAACTTACTTTGTTATTAGAGTGTTGTTTGATTTGAACTTGAATGAATTTTGGATTTGGGTGATTTGATAAAAAATTTTGAGATTTTAGATGAGAAATGAGGTGTTCTGTCTTGTTTAAGACAGCACGTAACATGAGTTAACTAGCGCCGCACAAGTTAACTCACGCAGCGTTAGTTAAGTGGCGTACCAATTAACACTTGCGCTACTTAACTAACGGAAGAGCATTTTAGACATGGCTACAGGGTGCGAGTGTTTTGTGCTGGGGGAAGAGCATGAATTGATACAACGTAATTCATACCATCGTATTCATACGACTTCTTACTAGCAACAAAAAAAAACCCATATGACATCTTACTTTGTCTTATACTCCTTCCGGTCTCAAATGTAAGAAACTTTTCACTTTTTATGTTCATTCAATAAATGATGTATGTGGTCTATAATAAGGACCACATACATTATTTATTGAATGAATCTAAAAAGTGAAAAGTTTCTTACATTTGAGACCGGAGAGAGTACTTAATAATAATTATAATATGTGCAATTAACAACCCACTTCAAATACTTGGTAAAATCAAATGCATGTAAAATCGTCATATACATATTAGATGAAAACAAGAAAAATAATTAATTATTCATTCCTCCTATTGGAAGAAAGCTTTTTTGTACTTTCCTATTTGAGAACAAAACCTCCATGCTTTAACACCAAGATCCTCGTCAATCATCTTAGTACTTAAATCAACCCAAGCTAGTTTGCCATCAGTTTTCTTAAAGAAGACTATATTGCAATTCTTCCCAACTCCAATGGGGTACTCAATGAAAGGTATTTGTTCAACAATAAAGACATTGGTCCATGAACTCATGACGTATACAACGATCATGTTCATGTACTTCTAAATCCATTCTCCCAAATTGCACCACGAAGCATCTTTAGGACTACTCTTGTTTGTTTTACCTCTCAAAGTTTTCAGCGAATTCAAGTATTGATACTTACTTAATTGCTCTTTTCATTTTATATTGATGAACATTAGTTGTTGCTCAACCTGAAAATGCCAACATTGTGGATAGTCAGCCTGTCAAGGATCCTTCTCCATTTAAATTCACATGGAGAATCGAAAGATTTTCTCGGAGGAATGAGATAAAGCTCTGCTCAGATGTATTTGAAGTTGGGGGCTATAAATGGTATTCCCTGAATCTATTCATGATGTTCATTGAACTTTTCTACTAGACACTAAACTACCACTTGTACATATATTCTTTCCCTGATAAGATATATTTTTGGATCAAAATCTGAAAATAATTATATTGTCTTTTTTTGAAATTGTTAATGTTGGCATTGTTAGTATTATATATGTTGGCAGTGGGGTTCGAATCCTTGACCTCCTTATCACTCCCTAGCCGTCAACTGATCCTTATATCCCCAATCATATTACTTGTCTTCAATGGACTTTTGTTAGTATTGACATGTTGAATAAAGGAAGGGTCTAACTAACCAGTGGAAAAGGATCCTCTACCTTCACATACTCTTGTAGTTGAAGTTGAGGTAACATGCAATGTGGATGAGAAAGACATCGCTGAGCATGTGAGGGTAAGTAGATATTCTTACGTACTTTAGGGCCCAACCTATCATCTTTTGCACCAAGTTTAACCTCCAAACAAATTTAGAGCTCTAATTTATTTTATGATTGATATAAGAACGCATGTCATATTCGACTATTGCAATCAACTCAATGACTGTTCCTGACCAAAAGTATATATGTCTTTCCCACCACCACCACCCTCAAAATTTGAACTCTTCCTAAACCAATACTTTAATTATTTATTTCTCACGAGATGTTCCTTATGAGTATTTCAAGACAGTAAACCAACCTCTGTTTGCCACAAACTTTTAATTTCTGGAAAATCTGCACTGGATTTGTACAATGGGTTTATGCAGGAGAGGTTGAAGAAAGACCAGAAAGTACAAAAGCACAAAAATAAAGAAAAGGAAGAGGCTCACCTCTACGCTATTATAAAGGTGTTCTAAGCTTGCTTCCCTAAAAACTACTAATGTTTGTTTCTGTAGATTCATGTTGTTAATTGCTCAATCAGATTGGAAAGGATATATACTTTGATCTTGTAGACCCTGACAAAGTGAGCAGTTTTCGTGTTCCCAAGAAAACTACTATATTGTTTAGGATTTACGCCCCATGGCACCAGTACCAGTCACTAGGAGAAAGAATGACATATTACTTTTTTTCAAGTTATATGATCCTGATAAAGAAGAGCTGCGGACTTGTAATAGATAAAAAAAAACACCTCCATATGTGATTGTGATGTGTCCGTGCAGAGAATGTTAAAATCATACAAGTTACACAATGAAAATTGTTAGCATATGGAAAACAAAATTACTAAATATTTTCCTAAACAATTCTTCTCCCCAATCTAACTAAACTACTTGGATTTGGAATTGTTGTCACTGTGACTTCTCTGACTGATATCCTTATTAGCATGATCATCGAACTTGTTGAATCCTAACCGCAAAGCGAGTTCTTCATCATAATCGGCATTCTGAGGAGGACCGAATTTGAACCATTCAACCACCTGTGGATGCAGAGGACGATTTTCTTTCTTTTTAAGTTCATCGTAGTTCTTGATCCCTAATAACATGAAAGCGATTTCATCATCAGCAAGGTTTTTCCTGGCAGAGGACGATCATATTTGAGCAATTCTACCAACCCTGGGGGCAGAGGACCAGTGTGTTTTTTTCAGGGCAGCAGCCCCTGAGTCGGACAGGCTTCTCCGGTGCACCCTCAATCGCCGCCATCTTTCCAAGCTCTTAACTATCAGAGGATTCAGTTTTTCTTTTTTTTATTGCTTACGTGCGTTGCAGAATGAATCAATGATTCACCGTGACTCTGTGAGAGCTGTTTTATATTGTTTTTGTTGATTATTTCGGCTTAACATTTAGCTGGCCCATATTTACCATCTCATACTTACTGCCTCAAGAGTTTCAATTTCGGGAACCCCTCTTCAATATTATTTTGCAGAAGAATAAGTAAGTTATGTGGTGATAGAAGAGAAAGTGCTTCCTTAGAGAAATTTAATCACTTGTTGATTAAACTAAACGCAAAAAGGAGTTTGTCAACAAAAAATGATAATAAACAGACCTTAGCAGTAAAATGGGGGTAATTAAGTGATATGCAAATATTTCTATTAAGTATCGGTAAATATATTGTGACTCAAGGTAAAAGCTGTACATAACCAGTCAATATAGCTATTCCTAGTATTATAAGAGGTGGAAGAAGCACAAATGCTCCTATAGTTGCAAAAAAAGTTGAATCATTCCTTTGAGACACTTCATTTAGATAACTCTGTCTCTTGATATTTCTCCTTTGTGATGTTGTTAAGAACTTTGCACTCACTTTCTTCAAGTTTTTACCTAAGGGAAGGCTGAAATCATCATCTCTTTCTCCAACCAACTGCGCAAGCTGTTGGCGTATTGTAATTCTCTGAGAGCTGCCATCACTTTCATAACCTAGAAACCAGAAATGCTCCCATAGTTGTTATCCAAAATCAAAGAAAGAAGTTAAACCAAATCTAAGAAATAGGTTATGGAGACATTGCTATAATTTTTTTGTCCCTTTCAGATAAATCTTTGAGACATACATGCATATCATTAGGGATTTGATTTAGAGTAGAAATTGTGTCACACAGTTTTTTATCTCAACTCAACCGTGCGAGTGTAACCGCATACCTTTCCCATTGGACGGAATCCTCCGAATCCATATCAGTAGTGACACATTAACATAGAGATCAGGGTATGGGAGAAATAGGAAATTGATTACTTGATATGAACAATGTGTCTATATTTCTCTTCATAAAAGTTCCATGCGAAGGTAATGTAAAATTTGGGGACAAGAGGATTCATTCATTCTATAGTCTATATTATCATAACATATTTCTTATATCACTTGAATTCTCAATGATATGGCAGCAACATAATCACTTTGCACCACATGATTTGCAAAACCATTGATTTGATTTAAAGAGAAGAAGTGAACTTGCATACCAGTGACTGATGAGCTTGTAGAAGTAAATTGCTCCAAAAGATCCAGCTGTGCACGAGAAGAAGATAAAGATCCTAGCAATAAAAGTCATAAAAAAAGTCAGTCAATGAACTAGAACCTCGTATCAAGTTTTGCTAACATTATACTTCTGATATACTAGTAGACGAGGACTAAAATAAATATTAGATGGACCAATTTCAATATTAAACAAATTCTGAAAGTTTAAAAAAACTAAAAGGATCAAAAGAGAAACATAGTAGAATTGAAAGGAATGGAAATATGTTTAAACCTTTTAGTTTAGATGAGTTAATACAGACATTGTATTTGTATTATATATACATAAGTGAGAGTTGAAAATCCAGACACTCCACTCATTTAAGTTAGATAAATTTCTAATCACTAGGTTATTTATTTAAAATATTAATTTCATTTATGTAAAAGTAAGTTCAACAAGAAAATCTAGTATAAAAATTCAAATTTTTAATTTCAAGGTATAATTAAAAACAATTTAACGCGAGAATAATCAAACATATCAAAAATAATTTTACACACCTCTACCATCAATCAATTTTAACTTCAAAAATAAAACCAAACATACTAATTTTTTTATTTAAAAAAAAAGATTAATTTGTCCTTCAATATGAGACACATGATTTTTTCTCCTCTTTGTGGCTGAAAATGAGTCAGGTAATAAAAATATTATAAAAATACAACTGACACAATCTAAGAAAGAACAATCATATGGAATATATTCATGGTTAGTCCATATTTGAATTCAATTCTATATGAAAAGTGGGTTAGAAATACATACCAATAGAAGAAGCATCCTCAGAAACACCAGTTTCAGTCCCTTGTGATTGAGCACATGTTTTGCTTAAAGAAGAAGCATGGTTGAATTTGATGAGGTTGTTATGTTTCCGAGTGAGAAAGGAAGTGTTTGGATGAAGAGAAGAAGTGGTGGTTAAATTGATGGTGGCCATGGAACTTTGCTTCATGAGAACTCAAAAATAGTTATACTATTACTGAGTTTGATAATTGGCATTGAAAATTGGTTTGTCAATTGCATTTTCCAATTTGGTTTTATATGAATTAGACTAAGGCGGCACCTTACTACCACAAATATTAATATTAATTTAATTACCGACTTATGTGTGATCAAGATTCTAGTTCTATCATTCCCTCAAAAAAAGATTCTAGTTCTATCATAGTAAAATTGACTTGAGATTTTTTAGAGTTACTATCCCCACCCCATTTGATGCACACACCCCCTACTCATTTTAATAGGCATAGCTTACCATAAATAATTTTACACAATTATCCAATCATATGTCATTTTATAATGATCGGATGAATGCGTTAAACAATTTTTTATTTTTTTTTGAGATAAGTGAATAAAAAGTTTAGAAGTCATGGGTAAATTTAGTTCTTGAGCATAGATGATATCCGAAAACAGTTTTTCTAAATGTTATAATGTTATATTTCTAACTTTACTTTCTTGAGAATGTTTGTGGTAACGTTGTAACGTTTAGTCAAGCTAAAGAGAATGATGATTTATATTACAAAAAGTAGTGACAAACACTTTTCATTCAAGACATGTAAATGATTATTATATATTATATTTATATGTCCGATCTTTATAATTTTGAGATTAACTTGGGATCTGTTAATGCATCAAAATACAAATTGAATAGTTAAATAAAAAATAATTTAACTTATATGCATCGCTGATATAAAGTTTTTACACATCTTCTAATCATATTTTAAATTGTGTAAAAACATTATATCAACGATGCATATTGCATATTGTATGAACGGGTTGGAATTCGAATCCCAGACATCCCACTTTTCCACCATTAAATTGTGTGAGCTCTAGTCACTAAGTTACTTGACCAAAAAAAAAAGAAAAACATTGCTTTGATCTTTCGTAAAACTACGATTCTCACGTCTCACTAGATTTATACCGTGAATTTATCGAAACTATAAAATAGAGCATTAACGTTGGGTTTGGTGGAGTGTCGTCGTAAAACAAACCAAACACGTGTAAAGAGTTTTACACAAATTAATCACTAAGTTTTATTTTCACATGAAAATTAAAATTAATATTTTTTATTACAAAATATATTATACAATATATACTAAAGAAATAATGAATTATTTGGTTAAATAAAAATAAAAATAAAAATAAAAATAAAAATAAAAATAAAGAATCATACCTTTTCTCATATCAATATTTAGAAGACTGTTGAATATTCTCAATGGAGAAACAGCTTAAAAGTGTGTTGATGATTTCCTAAAAAAAAAAGTGTATTGATGATTGATATATCAATTCATTCGTTACTTGATAGATATGATATAAAGGAAGAGAAGAGGAAAATAAAGAGTAAATATCATAGCATCAACTAAAAGTAAACAAAAGGAATTTTATTAATGCTAAATACTCAAAAGTCATTGATGTTCAGGAAGACATTATTAAGCATGACAATGGGGTAGGGTGGGGACGGATTTTACCTTCCTCATCCCCACACTCTACTTCTATATACTTACTTATTATCATATCCATACCCAGCAAGGATGAGGAGTTGAATTTCATCATATCCTGACGGGTTTGGGTATCTCCCTCCCATCCCCATCACCGCAGTGCATACATTTTTTTTAGAGGAGTGTTATTTGAACAACTTTTAATTGACAATTTATGGAGACAACCATAATTTGCAAAGAAAAAATAGGTATTGCACGAAAATCAAAGCAATACAGAGATAAAGTAAAAAATAATGTGAGTATGAGAGAGAAAGTTGTAGCAAAAGTTGTCACAAAATAGATGTTCAAATATCATTTCTCTTTTTTTTAATAAAAAAAATATTTTTCAACCTCGGACATAATGTTGTAATACATTATCCAACAAAGAGATGATGATGATCAATGACTACGATGATGAAGAAGAGAGAGACCGGAATGTGACATTTTTTTTTTTATCAAGAAGAAACGATAAAAACAAAACCAAACTACAATCTCAAGTGAGCAACTCCAAGAGCGTCATCTAGAAGGGAACGATGCAGTTGAGGAGGGCAAAAAATCCAAGACTTTAGAGCATCCGAAGAAGAAGCACCATGCTTAGCAAGCCAATCCGCACACTCGTTACTAATCAGAGGAGCATGAGATTGGACATCCGACATGATTAAATCAAGAGCCATCCTAGAATCTAATTCAAAATAATGTTCTTGTGGCCCGCATCATACGCAATAAGATGTGTTTGATTTTTATGAGTGAAATCTAGTTTTATTTATGAGTGAATAGTAATCAAGACCGGAATGTGATATGTGGAAGGAGAAAAGAGAGAAATCTAGTTTTATTTATGAGTGAAATGATTCGGGGTTTGATTTTTTATTTATATTAAATGAGTAATAAATTGATTTTCTACATTCAGGACGGGTTTGAGTCTGGATTTAGGGTAGGTACCTATATTACAGGTTACTTGTTTCGTACCCGTGTTAATCAAACCAGTCAAAGTGGAGAAAACCCGTCAAATTATATTTGGTTTGGTTGGGTACCGCGAGTACGAATTTTGTTGCCATGCCTAGACATTATTGTTAGGAAAATAAAACCACGATATGTTTCATAATGACACAAGTCAACAGCCTCGCAATTAAGACCAATAACGATCTTTGATTACGTCGAAGGTTCAACAAAATCAATACGTAACTGGGACACATTCGATGCAACATGAATCCGTAGCTGGCGGTTCCTCTTCTTCAACCTTCTTGCATAGTGGGAGAAGAAAATGCAATAGAAATATGAGTGATATACAAAAGAGAAGGAGTTGCAGGAGAAAAAGAGGATTGTGACGAAGAAGAAGTCGCAAATTCTTTCTCTCGAGTCAACAAAAAAAAAATCCTTTTGTTTACTATCTTTGCTATGGAATTACATATTGTTGGGAAATTGAATTGAGACACTTCGTTGTGGAGTTACATATTGTTGGAAAATTGAATTGAGACACAATAAGAATATTCAAATAGGATGAGGATTTTTTTTTTTACGCAAATAAGATGAGGATGTTAGTCTCTGAAAATTATGATATTTGCATCTTTTTTGGATAAAAGAAATAAGTACACAGTAAATAATATATTATCCTTGAAAAAATAGTAGTATATTATATAGAGATTTAAAACATATTTATGACCTAAATTATACTCTTCATATGGAGTGGAGTCCCATAAATTGATAGAACTCATGAATTTTAAACATTAAAAAAGAGTGTGAGAAAGTGTGGGATAGACCTTATCAGCTCTAGTTGGTAAGTCTACGTAGCATCATGTATCCATTTCAATTCTCATATATCATCAATTTCGTAACATGTTTGTTTTGAATAATCTTTTTAATGTTTTTGCTACACTACTATTTAATGGGATGTTTTGGAAGAGAGAAATACTAGTGCTTTTTGTGATTTTTTGTGATAAGTATTTGTTTATATTTGGATTAAATTCTCATTTATTACAAAGTATTTTATTGAAAAAATTTAAGTTAATAATATTTTCAATTTTTTAATGTGTTAGCTACACTGTTGGTTCAGGTGTTGAAAGAGAGGTATATTAGTAGTTTGTGTGATTTTTTGTGTTAAGTCTTTGTTTATTTGTGGATCAATTTTGAAGATGTTAGCACAATGAGTTGGAGCATATTGTTTAAAGTTGTGAATATTTGTTAGATGAGTATGTAAAGTTCTTGAATTTAAGGGTTTCAAGTGTCAGCAATTGGTAAAAGATAGCAAACTTTATCAACTAGCATTTCATGTTTGGTAATAAATTGGATATGAGTTGCTTAGATTACACAGATCTAATTGATTGAATTGTGCTGTCAATCAGGGACTGTCTTTACTCTTTATAATCTTCATTCTGGTGCCTAGTTTTTTAGTTACTTTTTTTTTTTTTGAGCAATAGTTTCTTAGTTACCTAATTAATACTTGATACAGTAATTTGGAATTGAGTTTTGGGGACCTTAAATTTTTAGTATTCCATAACTTTCGGTGATATATCAATCAGGAAGCCTAGGGATTATGAATGAGCTTAACTTGTTCCACCTGAGCTTTGCCAGGGCCATGATAAAGAAAAGAAAGTGGTTGCAGATTTGAATTTTACCATTTGAATTTTTTAAATAACTTCTGCTGCTTGATTTACCAGCCCAGGGATAGTTAATTGTATTAATTTTGTTGTAGGTGTATTAAGTATTAATCTGACCTGGATTCTTTCATAAAAAAATCATACATTCTATGCGTTGTAAGTCAAAACTATTAGACCAAACATTCACATCAAAATATGAGTCATCTAATCTTTGTTTAATAATTTTGATTTATTACCATAGTGAATTTATACACCATTTTCCAACCACACAAAACTTCAAAATCCCAAACTCGGTGAGCCCTAATCCCTGTAACTGATTTGTCTTATGGTACAAATACGAGGAATACGAGGTTGTTTCATCAGTGGTGTTTCAAATCAATTATGTGAAGATGTATATAAGTCAAATCATCACCAAAGCGTTTTTGTCTGAAGTTCATTCAATCCAGTATCATTGTTTTTTTTCCACTAATTTTCTCTCTTTTCTTATCAAAAGACTCCAACAATATTTTTAACAGTAAATTATAGCTGCATATGCTTTTGGTCCTATGCCGTTTAAGCCATTATGCTTCTGCTTTTCAGTGCGGTATTTGCCTAAATAAGGAGATTCTTAGAGTTCTTAGAGGAATTTTGTAAAACTAGTCGCAGTCCCTATAAATTGCAGTCATCACTTTTATCATCAATGTCTTCAGATATGGAAATCGAATCTCAGCTCTCCTCCTGCTTGTTTACATCAATAGTTTTTGAGTATTTGACTTAATAAAATTCCTTTTACTTATCTTTGTTGTGGAGTTGCACATTCTTGGAAAATTGAATTGAGATACAATAAGCATATTCAAATAAGATGAGGATGTTAGTGTCTGAAAAGTTTGATAAGTTTGATGTTTGTTTTTTTTTTGGGTTAAAAGATACATATAGTAAATATCTATTTTATCTATACTATATATAAAGGCATTTGTGTTGGATTTTTCTTTTCAAAAATACCCCCTCAAATTTCAATACAAATAACACATGTAACAAATAGATAACAATAAATATAAATATTAAAACAAATTTAACAAATACGATATGAATATAATTTTTTTTCCTTTATCATTTAAAAAGTGTAACAAACTACAAGAGTATATTTATAATTACTTTTTCATCATTCCAATTATACCCTTAAACAACTTTTTCTATAATAAAATTGTTGTTGGTGTCATTAAAAAAAGAATTTAGATTATATATTTTTTGTTATATTATTGGTGTCATTAAAATAAGATAATTATGATTAGTTTGATTTGTTATAACTTGAAAGCAACAAACATTTATAGTTTTACTCTTAATCAAAATTTCATAAAAAAAACCGTTCATAATTTTCAAACTTTAATATAATAAAAAGAGCGGAAAGAAGGGTACGTGAGTGCCTGTCTTTTCACTAGACTATATATAAAGAAAACTAGCCCTTTCAGCTCTTTTGGTTTGATTTTTCTTTCCATAAATGCCCTCAATTTTCGATACAAATAACACATGTAACAAATAGATAAGAATAAATTTAAAATATTAAAATAAAAGTGTAACAAACAGTTTTTCCTTTATTATTTAAAAAGTGTAATAGGTCAAACTAGATAAGTGTATCTATACTTACTTTTTCTTTATATCAATTATACCCTTAAACAACAACTTTTTCTATAATAACGATTGTTGTTGGTGTCATTAAAAAATAAGAATTTAGATTATTTATTTTTGTTATATTGTTGGTTTCATTGAAATAGATAATTATTGTTAGTTTGATTTGTTATAATTTGAAAGCAAAACACATTTATATTTTTACTTTAATCAAAATTAAAATTTCATAAAAAAACACCGTTCATAATTTTTAAACGTTAGCGCAATAAAAAGAGCGAAAAGACGTGCACGTGAGTACCTGTCTTTTCGTTAGTGTTTATAATAGTTTTCGAAAATGTGGGGGTGAACTCATTTATGACATATTCATAGTAGTATATTATCTTTCAAAAAAAAAAAACTAGGATATTATAGGAAAATTGTAACTCTTGCCCTTAATTAAGACATAAATTAATAAATCAAAGATAGAAATATTTTATTGGAAATTATGTATTTTATATTTTAGAAATTTACAATCTTATATTTTCAAGATAAAATTTATGTTTAAGTTTCATTTTAAACTTCTTTAACTTGTGTTAGTTAACATGACCATATATTATATAGAGATTTAAAACATATTTATGACCTTAAGTTTATTTCAAGACACAAACTCTCACTTTATACACTCTTCATATAAAGACGCGTAAAACTTTTTTTGTGGTGTCCGATGTTTGAACCTCAAATCTTACATATATTATGTATTGTCTTTACCAACTGAACTAAGTTCACATAGACATAGAGTCCCATAAATTGATAGAACTCATGAATTTTAAGAATTAAAAGAGAGTGTGAGACAATTGTACCAAAAATAAAAGTGTTGGACCAAAAAAAAAGTGTTCCAACTACCATCGCATCTCATACACGATTCATGAATCTAATCACAATACTAGTAATTGTATAGATATTTGTAAAATAATTTTACATCGTATATCTATAAATTAATTTTATTTTAGGATCAAATATGTTTTTAGTCACCGTAAATATAGGGTTAAATATGTTTTTGGTCCCTATCAAATTGGAACCTTTTAAGTTTAATCCTTACTTAATTTTAATAGTTCTTTTAGTCCCTAATTTTTTTTTCTGCACTTAGTATTTAGTCTCTACTCAATTCATATTTATTTAATTTATGCTTAAACTCTTGAGTTTTTGAACAATTTTTTGCAGACGTGTTAAAAACATTACTAAAAGTTTCTCTGCAAAAAATTGTCGCAAAATTTGATTTCAATATCCAGATTTTGTTATTTTTATCTTTAACTTTTGCCGTTTTGAAAAATTCATATTTAATTCGTTTCATGTTGAACAATTTTAAATTTTAGTAAATGAACCTTTCGTAGTGTTTTAAACTTGTCTCAAAAAAATCGTTCAAAAATTTAAGAGTTTAAAGATAATTAAAAAAAATTTGTTGTAGTAGGGACTAAAATTAGAAGTAATTTTTTTTGGTAAGGACTAAAAAACCTATTAAAATTAAGTAATGATTAAACTTAGAAATTCCCAATTTTATAGGGATCAAAAACGTATTTAACCCATAAATATATAAACTCTTCATTTTAGTCTCTCTAAAATTTTCCTTCAACTTTTAGTCCCTATAAAATTTTCAATCACTACTTTTGGTCCCTATTTTTAATTTAATTTTTGTATTTTTTAATCAAAGTGTGCATAAATGTGTAAAATATTCTAAAAAAAATTCCAAGAAAAAATTAGATTTTTTTTTGTGGTGGCGGGGGTTTGAACCTCGAATTTGTATATATTATGCATTGTCCATACCAACTGAGCTATGTTCACGAGGACAAAATTAGATTTTTTTTAACAAAACACAAATTAAATATGAATTTTTTTTACCTTAAAACATAATTTTTTTTTTTTATTAAATTCACGTTTTGTTAAAAAATTTTAATTTTTTTTTTGGAGAGATTCTTATAATATTATGAATTTTTTTGGAAAATTTATTCAAAAATATGAATTCTACATATGAGTTTACTTTAAAGGAGGGATTAAAAGTGAAGATGAAAAAAAATTTAGGGACTAAAAGTTGAAGAAATTTTTTAGAGGGACTAAAACTAAAAATTGACATATTTATAGGGACCAAAAACATATTTAACCCTTTTTTTTTAAAGGTCAATTAATTAATAATTTCATTAAGAAATAAATTAAAAAGAAAGTTAACGTATATTGTCAACAAAAAAAAGGTGTACGTTAGTCGTTAAGTGCATGATTATTATGAATGAACACTGACCGTTACTTAAGCATCAGAAAAATGAAAAAGCTAATTTGAACTTTTTTGTTCATCCATTGATTAAGTAAAGGGCCATACCATACACATAACGAATAGGATGCAAAGCCATCTCATCTCCAACTTGCTTTCACACTTGAAAGTCTTTACCTTACCATAAAAGGATCATAACATCACACGTACAATGCAAATAAAACAACATAACTAAGAAACCAACAAACAACAACAACAACAACAATTGTGTTTGTGTTGTGTTCTTTGCTATGTTCATGGCAAACCGTGTTGTTCCAAATCCACGTGAAGCTCATCCAGATGCTTTTCATGTCTCTGGTCCTAGAAATGTGACTTCCCTTAACTGGAGAGACCTCATAAGCTCTAGTTGGTAAGTCTATGTACGTAGCATCATGTATCCATTTCAATTCTCATCATATATAATTAATTTATTAACATGTTTTGTTTTGAATGATCTTTTTAATGTTTTTGCTACACTACTAGAGAGAAATACTGGTGGTTTGTGTGATTTCTTTTTATTTGTTTATTTTTGGATCAATTCTCATTTGTTACAAATTATTTTATTGAAAAAATTTAAATTAATAATATTTTCGATATTTTAACGTGTTCGTTCCACTATTCGTTAATGGGGGTGTTGACAGTAGTTTGTGTGATTTTTTGTGTCAAGTCTTTGTTTATTTGTTGATCAATTTGAAGATGTTAGCATAATGAGTTGGACCATATCAATTGTGTAAAGATGTGAACTTTTGTCAGATGCGTATGTAAGGTTTTTGAAATTAAGGATTCCATGTTTGGTAATAAATTGGAGATTAGTTACTTGCATTTGAGAGATCTAATGGATTGAATTGTGCTGTCAATCAGGGACTGCCTTTATAATCTTCATTCTGATGCCTAGTTTCTTGGCTACCATAGTATTTAATAATTTGGAATGGTGTTTTAGGACCCTAATTTTCAGCATTTCCATAACTTTTATAGTGATATATTCAATCAGTAGGACTAGGGTATATGAATGAGCTTAACTTGTTCCACCTGAGTTTTGCCAGGGTCATGATAAAATAATTAAAGTGCTTACAGATTTTAATTTTGCCAGGGTCATAGATAATTTATTGTAAAATTTTTGTTGTAGGTGCATTAAGTATTAATCTGACCTGAAAATCATGCATTCCATGCTGTTTGTAAGTCGAAACTATTGGACCAGACACTCGCATCAAAATATGAGTCATTTGATCTTCGTTTAATAATTTTGATTTATTATCCCCGTGAACTTAGCTCAGTTGGTAGGGATATTGCATATTATATGTAGGGTTGGGGTTCGAACCCCGGACACCCCACTTCTCCACATTTAAATGTGTGAGTTCTAGCCACTAGGTTACTTGACCAAAAAAAAAAAATTGATTTATTACCGTAGTAAATGCATGGATTAGTGACTTCAGAGAATTCACATTAACTTTGCAAAACTCCTTGAACATTAATTTGTCAAATTTGATGGAAAGGAACTCAAGTTTTAGTGATTTTCACAGTTTTTAATTGCTTATGTGTATGCTGATAGTAATTTATTTATTTTGTTAATACAGGAAGGATCCAAAGTACAAGCGAACAGTCATTGCCTGCTTTATACAGGCAGTGTACTTGCTTGAACTTGATAGACATGAGAAAAGAACACCGGACAATGCCCTAGCTCCGAATTGGTGGATTCCCTTCAAATACAAGCTCACAAAAACATTAATTGACGAACGAGATAAATCCATTTTTGGCGCAATACTTGAATGGGATCAGTCCGCAGCACTGGCTGACTTGGTACTAATTAGACCAAGCGGTGCCCCTAGAGCTGTTTTAGTACTCCGAGGAACATTACTCAGAAGTCCTACAATGCGAAGAGACATCGAAGATGACCTCCGTTTCGTTGCTTGGGAAAGCTTGAAAGGGTCTGTCAGGTTTAAAGTGACTTTGGAGACTCTAAAATCAATTTGTGAAACATATGGAAGTAGCAATGTAAGCATTGCAGGACATTCCTTAGGGGCTGGTTTTGCTCTTCAAGTAGGAAAAGAACTAGCAAAACAAGGAATCTACGTGGAGGCACATTTATTCAATCCACCTTCCGTTTCACTGGCGATGAGTCTAAAAAATATAGGAGAAAAGGCTGAATATGTTTGGAGTAGAGTTAAATCTGTGCTTCCTTATGGTAAGGAAGCTAAAGTTAGCAACGATGTGGATAAGACCTCAGGTGTCGCAACGAAAAGTTGGATGTCTCGATTACCCCGTTCCGGTTCCGGTTTGAAGGATGCTAGTGTTGTTGGCATTACTAAATGGATTCCGCATTTGTATGTTAACAATAGTGACTATATATGTTGCTATTACAATGACACTAATGGAACAGCAGAGAAAGTGGTTGATAAGGAGAATGTTGGTGGACAAATTGCAGCAAAATTGTTTGTTGTGTCTAAGGAAAAACAAAAATTTCTTGAGGCTCATGGATTGGAACAATGGTGGTCAAGTGATGCAGAACTTCAACAGGTTATTCATAACAGCAAACTCATAAGTAGACAACTTTCATCTTTATATACTTCTACTCCTTCCCGAATTGTAACAATTGTTAAGGCATTGTAATAAATGCATTCCATTGCGAAATGTCTCATTTTTCAAACTTAATAAATAATAATGCAGCCTGTACTTGGTTTATATTCAAACCTTGTCATCTTACAGTAGCCAATGAATAAGATGTACATATTGTGTGAGTAGAACTTGTTCATATAGCACCTTGAGAAATTCAAGTCCACGTTTTATTTTCAAAAGATTTCTGGAATGACTCCCTTGTTTTCTCACAGAATTAGTTTGTACGTCATGATCAACCATAGATTGTAATGTCTTAAAAGAACTTTGGTGCCTCTGATATGTCATTAACTTGTTATTACCATCAAAATCATAACATGATAATCAAATTAAATACGACAAATACGATGAGCTCGCAACAAGGTCAACAAGTGCCATGAACTATATTCTAAAAAGTTTTTCTTATGTCTAGTCATGAACTATTTCTAAAAAGTTAAGGTTTGATGAAGACACACGAATGGTTTTTATATAACATCTTTCATTTATCTTTCGGATTTAAAGTGTGGACAATGCTCATGCTATACGCATCTCTGATATGTTGTAATATTTTTACATCTAACTAATATGTGTGTTACGCAAAATAAAGCTCACTATGCTTGTTGAGATTAAAATAATCACATTTTCGGAGATGATAATGTATGCGAGCTCTTTGAAAGCATCTGCAATTTTGCTAAGCGGATTTTCATTTACGGCTGTTGTGGAAGCTGCCTTGCTTCTTCTTTTAATATCTCCTCCGTGTTGTTGTCAACATGATCATGTACATATTGCTGCTGTTCTGGCAGTAGCATAAAAGCACTTCAGGAAGAAAAACAGCAGGTGCTTTAAGCACTTTTCTTTACGCCCATGTTGTTCATTATTTGCCAGGGAATGGAAGAAAGAATAGATGATTATCCTTCTTCTCTTTTCCTTAGTTTTTCACCTTATCTTCATAATCATACATATACATATTTGTGTTTGAATGTGTGGATTGGATGCGAGTTCAAATTCAGATTCAAGGTATGAAGAAAGATTACTTTGAACATACAATACAATATAAGTCAGTAAACATAAAGTACAATAACTTCATAATGACAATGTCATTATACAATTAGAGTTTTCATTTTTTAGAAAGAAAAATAGCTAGTGACTAATAAACTTGAAACTTTTGGATTTCTAAAAATGAAAAAGGACAAACAAGTTTCATTTGGAATCTACAACTTATATTTTAATGAATAAAACATAAAGTTGCATGCTATTGCTAGTGCTATTAAAAATAACAAGACTAGTAATTAATTTGAAGATAAAGGTGTTCCTAGTGTGAAATAAATAAAACAAAAGCTAAATCTAAAGCTTCATGTGGAAGAAAATAAAGGGTTAAAAACATGACATATATTGCTTTTACTTCTTTCTAGGCAAGTATATTGTCCACATCCACAGCACTGAATGGGAACAAAAAGTCCATGCTGCAGTGGAATGTGACAGTGAGAATCAAGAGCCCCACAGAACTCATTTTGCTTTTCAAGTCTTTAAAAAAGTGAAAAAAAGGAATAAGAATCTTTAACCTGTGCATTAATATTTAATTTATAACAGGATAGGATTTGATTTTCAACTTGATATTCTTCTATTGTTTTTTCCTGTACATGATAGGATTTGAAAACTATTGCTATTGTAGTTTCAAGTTTAACTTTGCATTGTCTGCAAGAAAAGCATAAATATATTCCAATTCCAACTCTTATATCAGAAAGAGCCAAATGAGTGTGACCGAGCATGTTTAACCTTAACTTCTGCAGCTTTTTATTATCCATCTGAATCAGTTTTCAGCTTCTATAACCAAGACAAAGTTTTTCAATATAAACGGCATCTGCCGAATCAAGTCCATCGATGTCTTTTGATCATGTCCAGGCTTCTGTCACTGAGTTCGGTATGTGTTTCAGTATATGTTAGACTATGATCCTTATTTCCTAGTTTCTTAAGATAGAAACAATTGGTTCCAGAAACCAACTATGGATTAGTAGAAACAAATAATGTTTTGGATTGTATCGGTACTTAGTTGGCAGAAGGATGCACACAAAAAATGATCATAGATTTTTTTCTTAATTTCTTTTAGAGAATTTGAAGTCTAATCTCCATATATTCAAATGTACTTTGTACGGATACTTGATTCATACAAACGCTTCTATAGTTTGCAATGACATTATAAACGCACGAGGCATTTTTATGAAGTGGTATTATGCTTAAAAAATTTGTAGTCTATTGGCCATTATATTTTCTTCCTTCCATATAAACTCATGTTGTCGCTATATTTTTGTCATAAGCTAGGGGATTTAACCACAGTTACTACCAACCTCTGCACTTTGCAATACTAAATGGTGATTGGGAATCCACAAAGGCTTTCCTTGATAATGATCCAAACTCATTGACAGCAAAGATTACAATACTTGGTAGGACTGCACTTCATGTTGCAGCTGTAGGAGCTCAATGGAAACTTGTTGAGAAATTGGTGCAATATATGCCTGCAAATATGCTATCGGAATTGGATTTTATGGGTTGTACTTGCCTTCACTATGTTGCAATGGGCAAAAGTGTAGATTCTGCTAAGGCGTTGGTGGCTAAATATCCTTCTCTTGCACAAGCAACTGATTTTAAAGGATTCACACCACTCATCTATAGTGTTACCTCTACAAGATGTAAAGACATGGTTTGGTATCTTGTTTTGAATACTACTGATGAGAGACCTGGCTGTCCATTTTCTGGTCCCTCTGCTAGTCAACTCGTTGCTTTGCTTACAGCCGCCGGATTTCATGGTAATTAAAGTTATGATCTTTAAGCTATTGTTAAATAGTGTGATAGACACTAGGTTACCAAAGTATCCAAAGTTTCAAACATTTATGTACCTGTTTCTGTCTTCTTAAGATTATTGTGCTGCTATAGTACCAGTTTATATCCTTTCTTAATGTTCCATACACAGATATCACCATGTATCTTCTTCAGCGCTACCCTAACTTGGCAACAATTTCTGATTCAAATGAAAGCATTATACTTAATGTTCTGTCAAAATTGCCATCACACTTTCAAAGTGGACACAAGCTTGGATTTTGGAAAAGATGCATTTACCACTGTAAGTACAATTTCTTTAGGTGTAAGACTTTTATGCCACGAAACACTAATACTGACCCTGGATATGACATCGATAGTGACACATATGCACCGGTAATCTATTTATAATATTGAGGTGATTTAATGTAATCACGTGTATCGTTGTCGTATCGGTATAAGATACTAAACATGCCTTCAATCTGAAGTATTGGTGCTATGTAGCTCTATTTCCTTATCGAAAAATAACATTCTTAAACTATATCAGGCGTTCCTGTAGAACTCGAGCATTTACCACCCAATCAGTCAAGCCATCACCAGTCTTATTTTGGAAATACAATATGGAATGCACTTCAAACTCTTGGTATGTTATCCTTGTAGGGAAGTTCATTCCCATAGATTCTCTAAATGTATCATTCTCTATGAATTTCTGACACAAACACGTACATTAGATACGACACTGATATGTAGACACTGATGATAATTTGAAAATGAAGTAATTGAATGTAATCACCTGTGTCGGTGTGTGGTGTTGGTGTCGCAGACCAGACACACCTTCAGTCTTAAGTATAGGTGCTACATAATCCATTCTCTTAACAAATGATTCTTAGTTTATTTACATTGATAAAATAGACAATTTCTTTTGCAGTTCCTAGCATAAAGCTAGTTAGAGATACAAAGTTGAGACATGTATATGCTGTGAAATTGGTAGAGTTTGTTTCCTCACAAGCTTCAAACCTGAATGACTGTCAATTCTGGCAATCTTTCGTGAGTGCGGACATTATTTTCAGTGCAACATCATCTGGCATTGTTGAAATTTTAATGATCTGTTTTAAGTTTTTTCCTGATCTGGTTTGGACACACATGCCAAGTGAAGGGTATGTGGCTCAAATTGCCATCAAGAATAGGCAACAAAAAGTTTTTAGTCTTCTATGCAAGATGCCAATAATTTTCAAGCTTTTAGTCTTGGCATTAGATGAATCACAAAACACTACATCACATCTGGCCGCAAGGTTTGCTTCTCAAGTAGAGTCAGTTTCAGGTGCAGCATTTCAAATGCAAAGAGAATTACAGTGGTTTAAGGTTTGTTTAACTTAGTCTCATGAATGCATTCTTAATAAATTTTAGTTAAATTCCAGAAAGAAAGAAAAATATACCATATCCTTCAACTTAATTTAAAGTTTTCAAACAGGTCATTTATCATTTTTTGTTCAAATTAGTCCTTTCTTTTTAAAAATGATTACACTGTTGAACAAATTTTTATTCTTAGTACACTTATGTTACACATTTATACATCTATACATATAAAGAATATTTCACTACTTAGGACCACAATTAGACCCCCATTGACAACAAGGTCACAATCTTAGATATAAACGAAATAACATCATGTTAACGTTGATGGATACGATGTTGTAACAATCATTATGATGTAATTTAGATGTCATCTTGATGAATTGAAAATGTAATTTACATTTTTCAATGGCTAAGAAAGACTTCTGGTAACAAACATACATGAAATTTTAATCTAACATTGTTGACATTTTAAAATATAAATTACTAGTTTGACGTGTAAAAATGACCAACTTGACACGAAAAATGACATAGGATATGTTTGAAACTTTAAATAAGTTATTGATAACATAGCTATATCACCAACAGGAAGTAGAGAAATTGGATCACCCTCTCCATAAAGAAGTTAAAAATCAAGACGGTAAAACAGCTTGGCAAGTTTTCAAGGAAGAGCATAAAGCATTGCTTGAAGAAGGAAAAAACTGGATGAAGGATACATCAAACTCTTGTATGTTAGTAGCAACTCTTATTGCGACAATCGCCTTTGCAGCCGCAATAACTGTACCTGGAGGTAACAACCAGGACAAAGGAATACCAATATTCTTGTCAGATAACACATTCATGGTATTTGTTGTTTCAGATGCACTAGCCTTATTTTCCTCAATGGCTTCTCTTCTAATGTTTCTAGCAATCCTAAATGCACGATACGCCGAAGAAGATTTTGTCATGGCATTGCCTGAGAGATTAATATTAGGTATGGCTTCTTTGTTCTTTGCTGCGGTGACTACAATGGTAGCATTTGGTGCAGCTTTGTCTATGTTGCTAAAGGAGAGACTTGAATGGGCTCCAATTCCTATTGCTCTTTTGGCTTGTGTTCCAATTGCTCTATTTGCAAAGCTTCAACTTCCTTTGTTCATAGAAATGATCATATCAACATATGGATCTCAATTTTGACATGTAAATAATAGATGCATATAAACAAATGAAGATTGCACAAACATGATTAGTAATTACAATTGTACAAGTAAACTTGTGTCAGGTCATGTCATGTCATGTAAACTTGTCACATTGCACACTGACCCTACGTTCAAGTAAGTTCATTAAGAATTAATTTGTTGTGAAATTTAGATCATCTTTTAGAACAAAAATATTAGTAATTACAATTGTATAAAGACTATCTATCTTTCAAAAAAAAAAAATTGTACAAAAACTAATTACCTACAAATTAGTCTTAAAAATATCTAAATTTTACAGACAAGTTAATCTTTATGTGGTGTGACATTAAGGCGAGAATGACTTATAAGAGTTGAATATATTAGGTTCTAACAAATGCTTTTTTTTAGGGATCATGTTCTAACAATAAAAGTTAACATATCAACTTTTTCGAGCATACACTTCATAATTTGATTGATGTATTTGTCAATATAAAAAAATATAAGGACTATTTTCACTTATCAATAAAACTTCGATGATGAATTTGTACATTCACTCCTTAAATTCGTGTGATATATTGCATAAAAATTCAAAGTACAAAATCTTAAATTATTAACCAAGCAGTTGGACTTAAATGGTTAATGAGTTTTATCAAAAAAATCAATTGTTCAAAAGAACTTAAATTCAATTTCAGAGTAGAACAACTCATCATCAAACTTTAGGTACCCGAACTCCGGATTGCAAGACCTCTTTTCTTCTTAAAATCGTGGGATTAACAAAAAAAATCTTAGATTACTAAATTCTTTTAAAACAATCTTCCCTGAAAAATTATTTAAAGAAAATCTCTTACTAGTAATTTATTAAATACCAAATATTCTAATTAAAAATCGAATATACCAACAATATAGTCTTTAAACTATCAATATTCTTTTAATTCAGTCCATAAACTTTGTAAATATAATAAGTAGACCCTAAGTTATATAAAATCCGTCAATTTAATATATGTGAGTTGGGTCCATGATTCACGGATGTTAAAAGCATACCTTAAGACTTAATGATTGTTTACAAAAGGTATTTAGGAATTACCTACGGAAACTTCCTTGTGAGATATGAGTTAATTTTACTAACTAATTAATCATCATCGATAAAATGTTAAAATTAAATTGACCAATTTTTAAACACTTTATATAGAAATTACATTTGTTAGATAATAAAATATTGAGTTTAAGTTATTGTGTCGATATATTAGTAAGTTAGAGTCTATTAGATTTTATTATATTTATTCTCTTATAACCTTTTGTAATGTTAAGTTATTGATATTCTATGAAACTCTAGTCTCCATTGTTGTTATTATTCTATCTTTCTCTATTTTGTATTTGTATTGTTAACATGGTATCAAATCCGGGTTAAGGATTGCAATGTGAGAATTGGACACAGACCCACACTAGGCGTGAGGTGGGTGTTGAAATTGGTTTTCAAAGTTGGTTATAGTTTGTTATTAGTCTCACATTGCTCATGTTCTCGGACTGTTAAGTGTATAAATATGTTTGAATACATTAATCCTCTGAGTTAGCTTTTGGAATGAAATCCAAACATATTTAACATGGTATCAGAGCTATTGGTATTTTATGAAACCCTAGCCTCCTTTGTTGTTATTATTCTCTTTTTCACTATTTTGTATTTGTATTGTTAACAACATTAACTGATTTTATATATTTTAAAGACTTTTTATTATATTATCACCTAAAAAATCCTATTTGTTATATTTATTAGAGAGTAAAAAAAACAGAGAGTGAGAGTTTAGGTATTAAATTAATCTAATCCGTGTTCGTAAGCTTAGTTGAATTGGATGCTGAAAAATCTAATCTTGTTCGACCTAAAATACTAGAAATATATCTCCGATCAAATGACACAACGGCGATAGTTGACGTTGAACCATATAATCTCAATGTTATTTCAACAAATAAAGAAACATTATTATTATCGTTTGACTTTGTTGCATAGGAAATTGGTTACATTGATGGCAAACCATGTTGTTGTTCCTCCCTTAGATGGAATAAAATCATATAATCCTCGTATCATGATCAGTATCCATTTTATTTCTCATATTAATATTGTTACTCTTTCACTTTTTGATTTGATGATGATTCATGATCTTAGAAGTATCGAATTTGTTACTGTTATTACTGTGGTGTTAGAGACACACTAATGCTAGTTGCATTACATGCATATGATTTCTTGTTGAAATGTTTTTAGGATGTTGCCATTATGGGGTGTAACAAATTTGTGAAGAGTGAATACCTAATTTGGTTCTCACAATTTTCGACGACCCAATTTAGTCTGGACAAAAAATAATACTACCAAACTAGTTTATCTATTATAATGAGCGACTAATTTGTCCTCGTATAAATATGTTAGGGACTACTTTAGGTATTATTTCTTGTAAAGGACTAAATTTGGTTGCGAGAAACTTGTGAGGACCAAATTGAATCTCTACTTTTATATAAAGTTGAAAACTTAACCAAATGGGTTTGCATTCTTCTGAGAGTAGGAACCAACAACAATAAATGGAGAAGACTGTTACTGATTTTTGTCTTGGTTTAGAACATGTTTGGATAAACAAAAACTTATCCACAATTGGTGATGGGAAAAGTAATAATTAAAAGGATCTTGCAATGAATTTTTAAGCAATAGCTTCTCTGTGAGTTGAAATTAGCTTCTGTATCTCAGAGTTTTTAAATGCTCTCGTGATTGACTTGTTTATAATGACCTTTTCACAACTGAATATTCATAAACTTATTTTAATCTATGTAGCACCAACACTTTGTTGAATGTGTGTTCGATGTTTGACACTAACGCATGTGGTTATATTCAATTACTTTCATTTTCTCAAATTATGTTTGGTGTCCATGTGTTAAAGTCGTTTCTAGTGTGTGTGTTGGTGCTTCATAGGTTTTAATTCAGAAGCTTCTTAGCTAGAAGCTAAATCTAGTCGTAGATGCCTTGTAGTTGTGTATACTGTCAATCAGAGACTGTCTTTATAAATTCCATGTTAAATTCATGGCTTTTTATAATATGGCATGTAAACTCAAGAGTACCATGTTGAAATGAACAATAGAGCACTATACTAGTATTTTTCATTTGTTATCTTAAATTTGGTACTAAAGCGCCACCAGTTTCTGTGGCATTTACGCTCTTCTTTTTGTGCAAATTGTTAATAACTATTTTGTTGAAAACAGGAAGGACACAAATTATAATCGAAGAGCCATTGCAAGCCTTATACAAGCAGTGTACTTCCTTGAACTTGATAGACAGAACAACAGAACAAAAGAAAATTCTCTAGCACCAGATTTTTGGATTCCCTTCAAGTATAAACCGCACAAATACTGATTGATGAAAGAGATGGATCCATTTTCGGTGCAATATTTCAATGGGATCAGTCTGCAGCATTGTCTGAATTCAAACCATTCAAACCAGTCGGTGCCCCAAGAGCTGTTTTAGCACTCAGAGGAACACTGGTCAGATTCCCTACTATGCGAAGAGATTTTGAAGACGATTTCCGCTTTGTTGCTTGGGAAAGCTTGAAGGACTCTGTGAGGTTTAAAGTAGCTATGGATGCAGTAAAATCGGTTTATGATACATATGGAAGCTGAAATGTATGCATTGCAGGGCATTCTTTAGGTGCTGGATTTGGTCTTCAAGTGGGAAAAGAATTGGCAAAGGAAAGGATTGATGTGGAAACGCATTTATTTAATCCACCTTCTGTTTCACTTGCTCTGAGTCGGGGAAATATTGGAGAAAAGGCAGAATATGTTTGGAATAGAATTAAAAATGTGCTTCCTTCAAGTAGTGAAGTCCGTGTCAGCAACGATGTGGACGAGACTTACGTTATGCGATTGAAGAGAATGATACCTCGATTATCATGCTTGATGGATGCTGGTTTTGGAAAAGGAAAATGGATTCCACATCTTTATGTTAACAGCAATGATTGGATTAGTTACTTTTATGTCCATACCGATGGAACAAGAGAAAATATGGGCGATGTTGAGAGTATGGATCCTACAGATCAGCAAAATGAAGCCTAGTTGTTTGTTGTCTCAAAGGAAGACCAGAAATTTCTCGAGGCTCATAGCCTGAAACAATGGTGGTCAAGTGACGGTAACATAGAGCTTAGGCATGATATCCGCAATAGCAAACTCGTAAGCGCGCAACTTAAATCTTTGAATAGTAGTACACCTTCTCAGGTCATACTTTTCTATTATCTACGGTATATTTCATTAGCCACTAGTCGCGTAAATATTAGAGATGCGACAGATTACCTTTGGAGTATACTTAAATGTGTGCCTCGTATAAGTGGTAAAGCTCAAATCAGCAATGGTGGAGAAGTGACTTCAGGTATAGGTTTGATGGGTTGGATGCCCCAATTATCTGACTTGAAGGATACCAATGATTGGGTGCACAAATGGGTACCACGTCTGTCTGTTAACAAGAATGGCAGCACAGAAGAGAAGGTGGTTAGCAAGAAGAATATAGAGCCTGAAGACAGTAAAATTACTGCAACTCATGGCTTGCAACAATGGTGGCCAAGTGACACAAAACTTCACCAAGCTCTCCATGATAGTAAACTACACATAAGGCAAGTTAAATCATTATACACCGCTACACCTTGGGAAGTAACAAAAAGATTAAATCCTTTTATTTCACATGTCTCAATAGTATTGGACAAAAAGAAGAATTTGTATGGAAATGGAATAGTATTACATCCATACTTCATTCAAGTAGTGAAACTCACATGAAAAATGACAATAACAAGATATCAAGTGTACCGTTAAAGAGTTGGATGCCTTCACTGTCAGGCTTCAAGGATGTTGGTTTTGCTGTGGTCAGAACGGCTTCTCCTATGTTTAATCTACCTTTTGTTTCATCAGCCATACGTCGTTGAAATAATGGAGAAAAGGAAAACTTTGTTTCAAGTAGTGAAACTCAAGACAGCAACGATTCAGAGCAGACTTCAATACTGAAGGATGCTACTTTTGGGGTGGGAGAATTTGTTCCCTATTTGTATGCTAACAAGAGAAGTGGTGGCATAGGAGAGAAAATGGTTAACAAGGAGAACAAGGGTCCTTTGCAATAACACAGGAAAAGCCTCAAGTGAACAATGGATTTACTACATAGTTTGCTAGCTTCAATCTTAATGCAGCAGTTGCAGTCTGCTTTTGCTTTTAATGTTACTTGAGCTTAAGCTGTTAAAACTCTAGGAGTAGAAACTCCAATAGCATTATGAAGTGTCAATCTCTCTCTTATTGCCTCTGAATATTTATAGGTAATGCATAAGAATGAAATATTGATTTTTTTTTTAAGCCAAAAAGGAATTAAATTAAAAAAGTGATCAGGAAGTATAAGATTGGGGGGACATATACCTGACCCAGTAAACCACAAAACAACACGTAGCGGGTGATACAACAAATGAGTGATACATATAAAAAAAACGCAGCCCTAAAACCATCACTACTACGGACAATCCAGCGAACCCACGCGTGGGCACGAAACCGAATTGCAAAAAAACGCAGAGTGAACATTCAGAGCTTCTAAAAGGCATATGAATCGAATGCCAACACATAAACAATTCAAGTTCCAACAACCCCCTTCTAAACGAAGCAAGTTAAAAGCCCTTTCAGGCTAAGCCAACCAAGTACGAACCGAAGCACGTATATGTCTTCATATCACAGTCCATCAACGATGCAAACACTCGAGGCAGATAAAGTCCTTCAGATACGATAACCAATAACTACCTTCAACACGGAGCGTCTACGCACCTAACCCTTTCGAGCACAGCAGGACAGAAACAGCGAACCCATCTCAAACCCAGAAAAACCAGGTTCGAGATTTACAAACCAATTAAGTCGAGACATACCGCCACCAATCTTCATCTTCCTGTATCAAAAAAGAAAAACAAAACAGAAACAGCAACAACAAAAACCTTGTGATACCCACAAAGGCAAACGGCAGCAAAACACGATGGGAAAGAAGGCCAAAACAAACACCCAAACCTCCGGCGAGGTCAAGCCACATCTCACGAACATACAGACCTACGAAACATCCCCGTGAATGCCAAGAACAACAACTGTCAACCACCAAGACACGGCGGAGCTGCTGAACGACAGATCAGAGGAGCGTAGTTTTGAAAACCGGACCCGGTCCGACCGGGTGGCCAGTTTGAGTCGACCAACGGATTGGCCATGCTTTTGAATCGGTGTGAACTGGTGTGACTCGGTCTAAACCGTATAAAACCGGTGAACTGACGGGGTTGTCAAACCGGACTGGTTGGATATGAAGCATGAATTTAATTAAATATTTTTTTGTAAAAAGTGGCATGGGTGGGAGTAGAACCCATGACAGCTAGCTAGCAAGGAAAACACATTACCGCTGCACCACTGAACATCTATTGGAAAGTAATTGCTTTTGATACATTATATAAGCGCATCTTGAAATAGGAAATCAATATCATACAAATCATTAAATTGTGACCTTAAAACAATATAAAATAATTTCATAAATATTTTACTTGTCAAAAAAGAGAAAAATTCATAAATATTTTACTTGATTACATTACAACTATTTTTTTTAACACAATTGTTTTTATTTGTATTGTAGATGCGAAGTAAAATGTTTTTTAATTTTTTTTTGTCAAGTAGCCTAGTGACTAGAGCTCACACAATTAAATTGTGGAGAAGTGGAGTGTTCGGGGTTCGAACCCCGGCCCTTGCATATGAAATGCAATATCTCTACCAACTGAGTTAAGCTCACGGAGATTAATGTATTAATGTATTATATCTAAAAAAATATATGCACTTGAATTCAAGGGGCATCTATGAAGATGTTTCTATTTACATTATAAAAATATGATTTTATTTAGTGTCAAAAAAGTTTATAATTTTTTTAGAGATCAAAGTCACTCAATTCAATATAATTCAATACAAAGAATCTTCGTTATAAAGACCGAATCGTATAACCGAGTCATCCGATTCAATCCGATTCAGTCATGCGGTTCGACCAGCGACTCAATGGTTCGACCAGTGACCCAATACCCCACCGAGTCAATCACCGATCTGAGTTTTAAAACTATGCAGAGGAGCAAAGATAGAGCCTGAAGGAAGCACCAGACGAGAAAGGATGCGACGGTGGTGCAGAGAACATATCTCGTTGCACCACCATTAAAGGAGGCTACATGGTGGAGGGTGGTGTTTGGATGTCACTAAAATATTGATCGTATTTGATAAGAACTAAAATATCACCTTTTCCATATGATAGTTTTTTTTAAAGGTATTTGATAGTATTGTTAAGAACTAAAATATGGGTTTTTCTTATAAGATGCATATAAAAAAATCAAATAGTGATTGAAATATCTCTTTAAAATATTATTATTAGAGACTAAAATGATCCTAAATTTCATCACAGGACACGTAGGCAGCGTGACACATTTTTTAAGGTCTATTCTATCTTTTAGATTCTAGTTGACTACTGACTAGCTAAGAAAGCAAAGAATAAAAGTTGTGGAGTCCATATAGTAGAAACATTTCATCGCAATTTTAAGAAAAGAAGAAAGATATCTTTCAATGGTTGCATTTTTTTTTGTTACTTCGCAAGATATCAACATGACAATGGTTTCCGTCAAAAAAAAAAAACAAACATGACAATGGTTGCATGAAATTAAATTGTAAGTAATGTGTGCATCTGCAACGTAACAAAAAAATATCATTTCAACATGGACATCAATGTTCTTATCATTTCACCAAATTAGGTTCGTTTCAACTTATGCTCCGAAGTTCGTTTTGTGCCCTCTAATTGAGCAATTTTTTGTGTGACCTCTGATTCTCGGTGGGAATGTACTCTCGTAATTCAGAGTTTGACTGAGAGTTCAATAAATACCAGTCAAAAAATTGTTCCACCTTTTTCTTAAAAATAAATCCAAATTATCATATCGAAATTGATATCGGGGAGAATTAAGACACTAAAGCAGTACACTTCAAAGTCATTCAAGTCAATACCACAAAATCAATGTAACTGGGTTCTCAACAACTCATCCTTAGGTGACTCATTAACCATTTAAGCTCACATGTTTGGTTAAACATCAGTTAATGACTTTAGTGGAGCAACTGCTGCTTCTTTATGATTCTAGTGGAGCAATTGTTGCTTTTTTACTTGCAGACACACTTAAGATTACCTTTTCTGTAGAATAACTTGTTTCTGTTTCCTTAAGTTAACAAAAAAAATATATTCATAACACCCTAAATTAAATCATATAAGATAAGATGTACTTCTTTTTTTT
>Ga0228710_1001413_pt1 | contig 35889 bp, 17 predicted proteins | sample MedpolnodulmetaG_FD_177995 | JGI IMG/M metagenome (GOLD analysis project Ga0228710, IMG submission 177995) | Root nodule microbial communities from Medicago polymorpha collected in Santa Monica, California, United States - pink nodules | ecosystem: Host-associated > Plants > Roots > Nodule...
ATATTCCGGTCCTAATTAAAACAGAATTAATCCAGAGTTCTCTGGTCCTAAATTAATCCTCACTTTATTAATTAAACTACCTCCAGAATACTCTGGTCCAAGATAAAACAACTGCATAATATTTAACTAAAGTTTAAATTCAGTCTATATTATTGTTTTATTATTCTGCCTTTATATTTCTCCAGAATAATCTGGTCCTTACTAAATTAACTTTATAATTCTGCTTAATATAATCTATCTCTTTCTTACTTATATTATCTCCAGAATATTCTGGTCCTCTACACTTAAATTAATTATTTATCTATTGAATTGATACTAACCAAGAATTTTCTTGAGTATATAAAACTTAATTAAATTTGCAGGAATAATCTTAAAAAGGTCACAATTCAATCCCCCCTTCCTTGTGACGTTTATTGCTACTTCAACAGTGTCTGAGATGTGCAGTTTAGGGTGGGGCTTAGATGGAGCGTGGCTTTGGAGACGTAGGTTGTTTGCATGGGAGGAGGAGTTGGTAGGGGATCTTAGGCTTTTACTTGAAAATATTAACTTGCATGTTACTAGGAACGATAGGTTGTGGAGGTTGGATTCATCTTCATCATACACTGTTCGTAGTGCTTACAAGTTCTTGAATGAGCAGTTTCATATTGCTTCTGAGGTTCAGTTACCTTTCATTTCGCATAAGGACGTTCCGTTGAAGGTGGTGCTTTTTGCATGGCGTCTGTTTCGAGATAGACTATCGACCAAGGACAATCTTTTTCGTCGTCGAATCATTGATGTAGATGCTCAATCTTGTGTAGGAGGTTGTGGTTTGGTCGAAACATCTCCTCACTTATTTTTACATTGTACTTTTTTTGGCTCAGTTTGGAACCATATTTATCAGTGGGTTGATGTTTCTGCGGTTATGTCTGATAATGTCGCATATCATTTTCTTCAATTTAGTCATATTGGTGGTGCTGTTAAGTCGAGGCAATCGATTTGACAGGTTATTTGGTTTGCAACAACGTGGGAATTATGGAAAGAAAGAAACAATAGAATTTTTAATACTTTAGAAAGTTCTATTTCTCAGGTGGTGGACAAGATTAAGGCGGCAACTTTTAGGTGGTTGAAGGCGAGGATCGTTTCTCTTCCCTTCAATTATCATGGTTGGTGGCTTAATCCGTTTACCATTCTCGGTATAGGCTAATTTTTGATTTCTTTCTTTTAGGTTTCTGTTTTTGGCTATTGGTGGTGCCTTGTAAATATTAACTGATACTTTCTCTGTTTCTTTTGGTGTTTCTTCCTGAGTACTTCTTGTGCTAGGAGGGTCAAATGTTGTCGTAATATATTCCATTTTAGCTTTTTCAAAAAAAAAATAATAGGAATTTTGGACTTCGCTAGTATCCGTGGAGAGAGATAAATATAAATAAATAATAAATAAATATTTACATTTCCTAAAAAAATAATAATATATCTACATACAAATGTTTTTTAGTCTAAAGTCTTCACCTCCTTAGAGTGAGACATCATTTTTTTCACCTTAATTGTTTTTTTTTTATCAATAAGAAGAATGTTAACTAGTGCCCCAAAAACATTGATTAAACATCTAAAACATGTAATTTTTTATGAAAAAATTATATAATAATTATTTGATCAAAAATAACATCTTATATTTTAAAGAAATTTTTTTTATTTGTAGATTATTTAACCATTGCCTTGGCAACATCCATAAAAATAATAATAGGAAGTAAAATTGAATTAAATTAGTATAAAAAAATTTAAAAAATATAAATTAGAGAGAACCTCTGGAAAAAATTACGAGAGAAAAACATTAGGGACAGTTGGGACTTTTCACGCCAAACATTAGGGTTTATAGCTTTTCTCTTATAAATTGTTTCTTCTGCCGATTTCGCACCTCTAGCATTTGCAGAACTAGGGTTTTCGGCGGCACAATCGTCTTCAACAACAAGGTCACTATCTCCTTCTCTCAATCAATCCCTCTTCATCACGCACAACCAAATCTCACTTTATTTTGCTAATGTTTGTTTTTTGCAGAAAGGAACAAGAGTCTCTTTGAAATCTACTTGCAATTATGTCTGGGTATGTCCATTTTTGCTTAATTTACCTGTTTATGAGATTCTACTTGTTAATGGTGTATTATTATCTTATGGGTAGTTTATGAGCAATATTTGCAATTTTTTGTTGAATCCATGTAGTTTTATTTTCTTTCATGAACTGTGTTTGTAAACTTTCAAATGCATTATAGGTTTGATTTTAATTTTAAGTACTGCTATTGAAATAGTTGGATCTGATAGCCATAGCCCTCATTAGTAACTATAAGTAATTTAGAACCTAGATAACAGTAGTGTATTTATTTAATTTTCAAAACTATATTTTTCAAAATGAAATTCAAGTTTTTAAGTTGTGGTTGCATTGCAATCCTTGATTATGCGGATAATTGTGGTCAAATGAAGCTAACGAGGCCTTAATCCCAGTTCAAAAAATTATTATAAACTGCTTGGTCTAAGTGTAGACATTTTTTATGCTTCTGTGATCTCTCTGACTATAGAGAAACTTTTTATTGTGCAATCCTTATCCATATGTGTGTCTTGAATATGTTTTAATAGATTATTTGACGATTTTCTGACTGTTATGAAACATTTTGTTCTTCAGAGAAGAAGAAGTTGTTGTAGCTGAGCCAGTTGTTGCTGCAGCTGGAATTCCAGGGGAGCCAATGGATATTATGACTGCAGTTCAGCTTGTGTTGAGAAAGTCACGCGCTTATGGTGGTCTTGCACGAGGTCTTCATGAAAGTGCTAAAGTGATTGAAAAGCATGCTGCACAGCTCTGTGTTCTTGCTGAGGATTGTGATCAACCCGATTACGTCAAGTTGGTGAAAGCCCTTTGTGCTGAACACAGTGTTAGCTTGTTGACTGTTCCAAATGCAAAGACCCTTGGAGAATGGGCTGGTGTAAGTGCCCTTGCATTACTATAAACTTAGATTAATCCATTTCCTTATGACATCCATTTGACCACAATTCTCAATTATATATTTTTTGATAAATTCATGAATTACTTTAAAATAAGTGTGGGAGTGACATCTCCCCCAACATCATGGTGCAAATCCTGACCCTAATCATGACGGGCGCCAATAAGCAATTAATGAAACCTCTTGTGACCAACCTTTTGTTGTCTAAGAAATCCGACAAATAATTGCTTCTCTATAGATGCGACTTACTTAAACCTCCTAACTTTGATGCATGAAATGATAAATCTTTCGCATCAGACTCCTCCAATCCGTAGAAATAGTTTACAACCCCTGAATGTCAAGAGCGGTGAACAGTTCTCAAATGTAGATGATGAATGTTGTTTAGTTATTGTTTCTGGTGTATTCCTTGGGTTTGGGGAGGCTGGTTTGGCAGCTTGTACTGTATTTGCCTTTTTTTTATCTTGTACTCTGCTGCTCCTGGGGGTGATTTGTTTTTCTTCGTGATGTGTTTCTGTTTAGAGTACCCCTTGACTCTGTGTATCCTCTCTGAACTCTCTGTAACCTCATTTATTTTAATCTATATGTTTATAAATAACTTTGCCATAAATAAAGAAGTTATTGTTTTGGTCTTTTTTTATGCCTTCAAAATCTTATGTCATTCTTTTGTACTGATTTTGTGACACACCTTTATGCAGTTGTGCAAAATTGATTCAGAAGGAAAAGCTAGGAAGGTAACTGGTTGCTCCTGTGTGGTTGTCAAGGTATGTTTTTCATCCTGGATAGAAATGTTTGGATTCTGTTTTCATCCTCTGTATATGCATGCTTAACTATTTTCATTTTGTAGGATTTCGGCGAGGAACATGAAGCATACAACGTTGTTCTTCAGCACGTGAAATCTAACTGAGTTGCAATATGGCTAGATTTGTGGCAATCTCAATTTGAAGTTTTTGTATAAGTCCTGTGATTTTTGCCTTTTTGGATTATCTGCTTAGGGATTTTGATGGTTTAATACTGTACCCATTCTCATTGCTACCTTTTTTACTTAAATTTGTTGAGACTGACAACCTGTTTGTTACCCATTCTCTATTTATACTCGAGATTGAAAACTATCTGCATAACGCAAATCTACTTTAACTGAACTAGCAGAAATTGAAACTTGAGGTTTTTCTTTGTTTAAAAGTTATTTACGTAACTACTTTGTCTTGAGGTGGCAAACCAAACGTGCGCCTAGTTACAAATATTTGTTTTTGATCAGATCAATAATTTTCCATAAAATCTGTGATCCAAGTTCATTCACTGTTCAGAGTTAAGTAAAGGGAAAAATAGTGAAATGGATCGTAGCGGTTTCTTGCAGCATTGATATATGACGTAGGTGGACATTACATGCACCAAATTGCAGTTTAATGTCAATTGAGCTTGAATGTTGCAAAGTAAATGAGACACTTATTTAACAAATAAAGCCAAGTTACGTTACTTGTTTCTGTGATTTCGTAGCTTCTATTAAATCATGATTGATTATAGTGGGTAAGAGCCAGACGATGGTTAGCTTATTGATTTCGTGAAATATTTTACTTGTGTTAAAAAAAGTCCAAATTAACTGTCTGAAGGAGATGCCGGTGCATTAATTAGGCTAGGCTTGCTGCTTAAAATGCACTTGATGTCCTTCCGTTGTTTTCACTTGAGTTCTATTCGATTCTTTCCATGGACGAATCTCAATAACAATCACTTAGTTTACTAAATGGAATGTCCTGTAACTTTATGCACAAACAAAGCTTATGAAAGGTTCAACATGAAAAAATGTCTGGCTGCAGATTTTTACCAATTACAATGAGAAGGGGTTATATTTTGTCAACAAAAAAAAATGAGAAGGGGTTATAACTTATAAGGTCGATGGTTTGAAATAATCAGAAAGTGAAGAATTTTTTTATTCTTCCGCTAACCACAAACATCTGTGGTTCAACAGCAGTAGAGAGGTAAAAACGGTGTCATATCCACTCAGTAATTTCATTAAACACGAGAACAATTTCGTGTTTCAATTTCTTTTTTATCTTTTTCTCCTCCGATCAAATTTCAAAAATTCCTTTGGCAATTGATAACTCGAGGTGCACGTTTTTCCCAATAGGCAGGTAATTGAACAATTTAACATTAGAGTTAAACAAATACTTATACTAGCTTCTGAATTAGAAGCTACTATATTATAAATTCTGGCAAATACCTTCCCATGCGACATCAAAGACAACATGGAAAGGAAAAAAAAAATCACAGTTGATTTACATTTCAGAATCACAAGAGTTGAAGTAGAAAATAATGTAAAAAAAACAAGGGTATACATTTGAAGTTGTAAGAAAGGTCCAAACCTGAGAAAGTTTTCATATAACTGCTAAAGTATGGGTTAAACAAAACGTATAAATATAATGTAAGGTCTTAAGATAGTGTAATGAAATGCTGCAGAGAACTAATCAAACTTGGAGGCCAGTGCTTTGTGTCTCTAACATATGAAAGATCTGTAAAATGAGGATCAAGAAGAGTTGCAATTGTAAACTGGTTTTCAGCAAGCAACGCAGCATGCTTATCTGCATATAAGGCTGCTGCAAGAGCTGCATGTACTTCTGCTCGAGAGAAAAAATAACATTAGAGAAAAGTGATAATTTTTCTTCTACAGCGTGATTTTATAGCAAAAGTGCTATGAAATTGAACTTACCTGGATACCCTTTTAGTGATATTGAAACGTCTTCCATCTCTGCTATTGCTTCTTCTCTGTCACCAATTTCATATAGGGCCAGTGCTCTCCCTACCCTTGCATACTCAGAGAATGCTAGGTCTTTGTAGCTTTCAATCACCTACAAAAACAGGTAGCATGTTAGAATATGAACATAAACTTATTGATGGTTAGAGTGTGACATTTGATGCCATGAAATATACCAGGTTGAGCCACCAAATACAAAATGAACCTATTCGACGTCGCTCATTTCGTACCCGATAAGTCCATGTATGAACAAGGCTTAATTTTAGCCACATGAAGTTCCAAGGTGGATGAGTGGAAATTCCTCAGAACTTCCCAAATCATGAGGCCTCTAAAATCAGTTTTATTATCTGTTATTTCTAGTGATTCCAAAAAATAATACACTCTTACATTGACAAAACAATATTACATTTGTTCTTACAATCTTATAAATAATAAACTTGTCATCAGAGGAATATAAGAGCATGATTTGCATTTCATGTGAACAATGATGCAACTGGAATTGCATGAAATCATGCAATGAACAGTGCCACTGACAACCAAACAACTTAACCTTATAAAAGATAAACAACCAACAGAGTTGAAGAATAAAAGGGTAAATTTTTCTCTTCAAACGTTAATATAGTAATGGTTAGTGATACTAGCAGTAAAATTTAACTAGGATAGCAAATATTGATTTACTTTTGGGCGATTCTATTAAAAATGGGTGTTTGGAAGAGAGCTTGTTCGAGCTCATCTTATGACCCAAACACTTGTGTTAGTGTTTGGAAGAACTTCTAAAAACAGCTTATGATAGTTTAACTAGTACTTTTTTATCTTATATTTTCGTGTAAGCTCCCTCAATGGCCTGCAATCATAGGCTATTTAAGGCTTACCCTTAATCGGATTATAGTAATAACGTGTATGATAAGTGTCTAAGATGAATATCCAAACTTCCCTTAATCGATTGCTCAGTAAAGGTGGAAAAGCCAATGGCAATCTAAATTGATATGGTGACATCTACTACATCTCAATCTTAGATGGATAAACAACTTAATTAAGCGCTTGTAGAATAAGTGCGTATCACATAGGTGTCCATATAAGATGAAATAAAATCAATTTTCTTTTCGTATAAGCTACAGGTTGTTTTCACAAGCTCGTAAACAGTCTCATATGAATTTATGTCATGTATATAAGCTCAAATAAGCCAATTCAAATGTCATGTCTTGTCACAAAAGGAAAAAGAAAAAACGAATAATGAAAGACATGAACAAGAGCAATCCAATAATCTATTACCGAATTGAAGATAAACAAGTAAGAACCTAATGAAAGGATATTGGGTAACCTGAGAAAAATATTGAAGAGCGCCATTGAAGTCACCAAGAGCCTGCAACTCTCTACCTTTCTCCAACAACTCAACACCACGAGAAACTCTTTGTGAGATTAAAGCACTTGCATCTCTTTCAGAACGAGTTACTGGGTCATACTCTTCACCAAACGCAGGAAAAGGAATAAAAAGGAAACTAGAGAGGGGAATAGAGAAAAGGAACAAGCGTCTATTTGAAAGTTGAGTTCTGAAATCTTTGGTTTTGTTCTGATGACAAGAAATCTGAATTCTGATGGTTTTAGGATTTCGCAAGGGAAGATGGGAAATGGGTGGTGCTGCTACTGCTACTGCTCTGCATGCACCTACCATACTTCTCACTTCTGATATTTTGCTTTCTACCTCCTTATCAAATATCACTTTTATTTTAAAATTAAATCCGATCAAATTTTATTTATTTCGGTTTGGATTGGATTTCTTTTTGATTGTGATGTACATTTAAAAAAAATATTTGTTAGGGGAATTTATTTATTTTTATATAAAATAAATAAGGTTTATGTAGAGTATAATACCAATCAAAATAAACCCTCTCAAAAAAATAAAAATAATGTTAGCTCAAAATTAACGTCTCGTATAAAAATATATTTGGTGTCAATTAGACAATAACAATGTGTTGCAAATCAGACGCAGTAAAATAAATAAGAACAAAATGGATGCACAGGTTTCAAACACGGATCATGAAAAAGCTCTGCACTAGAAATATTAGAAGTTCTATCCCTTCTCACAAGTGCTTTTGTGAGTAAATAAATACAAACTCTGAAAATTAGAACACATTAAGATGACAAGAGACTTGTCCAATATGTTCAAATCTTATTATTTGATTATCTTCAGTGCTTGCTTTTACTATTTTGCTCAAGCTCTGCAAAATCAACACTCGGAGCACATCTTTACAGGTCTTCACATGAAATTAACGTGTGACTAAAAGAAAAACAAGAAGTCTCAAGAAATTGCAGACGACCGTCACTATATTACATCTACATATTCAAGACAAAACAGGAAGTTGGAACCTAAAAAACTGGAAATGGCTTCTGCATATGCTAAAACAACCAGCAAATTATGTTAGAAATCCATGAAAATGGATGCATTGCCCTTCTCTTGGAGACCGTGATTCTTGAAATGCAGCTTCCGAGTGAAATAGCTTCAGCAACAACCGCTGGTGGATGCATCAGACTGAGGTTTGTCCTTAAAAATGTTCTTTTTTACTCCCTTAGAGCCCTCGGCTAAAAGGCTAGGTGTATCAAGAACCTGCATGCAACCAAAGAAAAAAATCTCTAGTCACCATCAGCCATTGTTCATCACAAATTAAATAAAGCATTAAACTAGTATCTCAGTCCATTTATCTTCAGCCATTGAACTTGTGTGAAAAACACTCCTTTCCCGAAATTGCACAGGCTCATTTTTCAATTAAACATTTCCGCCTTCTAATATGCATGGTTACACACATAGAGAATCTATGTTTCACACGCCTACTGACCAAAATAAGGTTAGTAAATCTGCATGTATGTCAGTTAACGTACCTTCAAAACAAGCTCTTCAAAGCATTGCTGCACATTTACTCGAGTTTTAGCACTGCATTCAATAAATAGGCAACCGTATTCCCTAGCGAAGTCTATTCCCTCTTTCTTTGTCACAACTCTATCACCCTCCTGAAAATACAAGCACAAACATATATAATCAACACATGTCAAGTCTTCTAATGTAACGCAAGAAAAAAAAACTATCAGCAATAAGCTCTGATATAATGCAGAAGTCAGACCTAGAAACAAATGTGACAACAGTGCAGCTGACTAGACTCATTCAACAATAGAAGCTAGAAATGTATAACTGAGAGTCCAAAATGGAGTCCATACAATTCATGATTTGTATATACTTAAATTAAATACCACATGAAAGGATGCAAACAAACCTTCTTCATTGTCTTCTTTTACTTAGTGTTTAATACGCTTTCCTCTAATGATATTCAATTTTTTTTCTTCCTAAAATTTAACATTTCCGGAGGGATAAGCAATCATGCTAGAAGAACCAGAAGCGAAAGCACAAAACAAAATAAAGAAAAGACAAGTACATTAGATCAACCAAGCTCTCCAACCTCTAAATATGTAAAAGAAACTCCTACAGAAACATTCTGATAACCAAATGCAAACTAGAAAAACAACTTAATTCCATAAAATATGGATGGGAAGAAACTTCTAATAAAAACTACAGTGCTATACTTCATCCAAAAACACCTTAAATAAGCAGAAGTGTCAAAAACTGTCTCACCCTCCTTCTGCAGTACTCTCTAAAATGAAAATACATAAATTGTTTGAACAGACCGCTATTTTCCGCGATCTGCGATTTACTTAGAAGGATTTTAAACTATGACCTAACCAAAATTTGCTAACGATTGAATTCTAAGTTCTCTATAAGGAAGGAAACTTCAAAGCGCTGGAATGCCGTAGATTTTGAACAACTCAGGAATGGACATCGTACATAAATATATGGGGAACATAGATTATTTAGGCAAGCCAAAAAATACATGCATAAATTTTTGTACTCAAACATATTCACTGGCATGATTTAAATAAAAGCAATATTACGAGATAGCATTTGACGTAAAATTCTTAAAGCACAATACCTTGTCTACTTTGTTTCCAACAAGCATCTTCATGCAGTCTTGATTTGTTGAATAAAGGTCTATTTCCTTTGCCCATATTTCAGAGAGATTTGTAAATGTTTCTCGCCGTGTTACGTCATAAACTGCATCAGTTTTGGGAACAAAATATAGATGTAATCAGCTAATCCAAAACTAAATTTTCAAGACGCATCAACTTAAAGAAAAGGACATCTCCCAGCTCCAAAGATCATTAAACAGATTGCATCTAATACAAATATTGCAGTCATTTAGGCAGGGAACCCCATCACTAACAAAGAAAGCTCAACTTGGCCATTAAATACTACAGATCATTAGAGGAAAGACCAATTCACCAACAAAGCAGTTGTTTCCAGGATATACTAGCTGATATTCCCAACCAATATGAATGATATCAACTCTCACAAGGATCTAAATCAAGAAAGCCTCAATTTGATAAGAATAGACAGAGAAGTGAAATTCTAATAATCAATATCATCATCGGGTCAGCAAACGTTCCCAGCAGAGGTCAGAAAAATGACTTAAAAAATGTAAAATGTGAATTAATTTAGGTAAATATGTAACCATGTGCTTAAATTTTTGTGAGGCAGCAAAAAAACTTTAAACATGAAGTAGTTTTGGCCTTGGCCCTACTCAGAAAACAAATAATTCAAAGCAATTCACAGAACATATCTTAAGCAGTGCCATCTTAACAAGAACACAGCAATCCAGATTGGCATTCTATTTCTATCCACTGAATGGTCATCAATATTTGAGGCATTTCACACAACACAATAAATAAATGTACTATTGGAAGAATTCGGAGGAAAAAAGGGAGAATAGGAACTTGCCCATGATGATTCCATGAGCCCCTCTGTAGTAAGAACTTGTCAGTGTCCTAAATCTCTCCTGACCAGCTGCATTATTTAGTAAAACAAAAAAGTAGAATATCAATCAAATAGGGTATTGGGCAGACAATTTAAAAGTTCTCCCCCATATATACAATTGGCCTCTAATCTAATAACCAACATTACATTGTTCCAAGTGAAACTGGATTTGGATCCATTAAACATGGTCTTAGTTCGAGCCACGAAAAAATGTGGTTGCAAGGAAGGCCCCGCTAAAGATTAATTATTGGTAAAAGTTGATGAATGCATACTCAACACGACCAATAACATGATTACAAAATAAATAAATAAATAAAACTCTAATCTAATGAACAAGGATTTAAAAATGGTATAAATAATAAAAAGGAAAGGAAAGTGAATAATAAGCATACATACATACCAGTATCCCAAATGGCAAGCTTAAGCTTTTTACCCTCTATCGTGACATATTTGACCTTAAAATCAACACCTGTGGTAGATAGTAGGAGATCAGAGAGTGCATGCATATACATAGAATTAAATGGAATGAAAGGAAACGAACCAATGGTGGGAGAGAGATCATCAAAATCATCGGAGGTGAATCTGAGAAGAAGACTACTTTTGCCAACACCAGAATCCCCAATCATTAACAATTTGAACATATAATCGAATTCTTGCTGCCCCGAACTCGAATCCATTGCAAATCAACCACGTTTCTGATTCTGTTCTGTCACACACACATACACATTAATCTAATATAATAAGCATCGATGATTTCATTTCATGAAAATTGAGATAGCGATTTGTATAGTACCCAATGAAAAGGAAAGGAAAGCACGAGTGTTGTAAGAAAGAAAGTGGGTCTATCAAGAAGCAAACAAAGAAATTACTAACATGCATTTGCTTTACCAACAAGCATCCCTCTCCCACAATTATACAAACATGTTTCTTCGATCTATTCATTTTTTTAGATGGTTAATTCAATCCACGTAAAAGAAAATATATGATTAACTTAATTAATCAGATGTCATGTAGGTGTAAAAAAAAGTACATGTCTATTTATCATTATATATATTTTTAATTAAAAAAAACGAGAAATGATATTTGTACATCTACTTTGTGACAACTTTCTTTCTCATACTTACGTTTGTTCGGCGGAATGTAGCTTTATGGAGGACAGGGACCATTTATTTTTATATGTGTGTCGTATAGTCGGTTGTTTTACTAATTGCTGATTGGTTAGGGATTCCAACGGCTTTTTAAATAATTCTTGTCTAGCTTTTAACATCATTTGAATTTCGGTGCTTTATATCATTTGGAAGGAATGTAACGGAATTTTTTTTTCATAACAAGACCTAATAGCATATTTCTTTAGCATAAAAGGTTAAACTCTAAACTTTTTGGTGGTTAAAATCGAATTATATTTTATTCAATTTTGATTACTCTGTTCAAGGTCGAACCTTTATTGTGTTTAGAGGTTGTTTCATAATCCTTCGTAATTTTGAGTTTGTAGCGTGGTTTGTATTTTGTAATTATTTAACTATTAAGTTTCTGGGCGGCTTTTTTGGTTTATTAATATTCGCTTAGCCTTTTTAAATAAAAAAAAAAGTTAAGATTTGTATATATTAATCATAAATATTACGTAGTTGTAAGATTCGTATATATTTTTCTCTTCTCCCCCTCCAAAGTCGCGGTGGAAAAAGAGTGTTGGGTCAGGCTGGAAGTGGTAAAACTAGGGGGAAACCAACGTGTTCTATCATCCAACCTGTTCCCCTAAGCTGAATTGGCTGCGCCCTGGCAAAGTGGTGCTCACCGATGACAAATGATCCGGTTGGGGATTTTTTCTGGATGATAAGGACAACGTTTTTGTATGTTCTGTCGGCGGAAAGGTACAGTAGGACTTTTTTATGAACTTATTGAAACAATAATAAAGTCTACTTCAACTTGCATTCAGACCACATACACTGCTACATACTGTGTGACTGTGCAATTAAATAAAAATAATAACCTTAACTATGATGCATATAATTAAAATCACAATTTACTCAGATATTTAGGACATTCGGTACAATGGCTCTATCAAGTCAATTTTGTTCACTCATGTGATATGATGTCTTGAAACCAAACCATACACGTATCCACTCAAATAGAATCCTGATATAAAATGAAAAAAGTGGGTGTGAATTTTTTATCTTCTTCTCTGTCATTGACTAACAATATACAACATAAAAGTTACTACAAACACAAAGTACATTTCCTATACAATAATCACGAAATTGATACAAACAACAAGGTCTCCCCAGTCTAATGCACCGAGAGCTTAGGGCCCCTCATTTCTTATGTGATCTGGTTCCAATGTATAAAGAATAGACCAAAATCTTTTGGGCAGGAGTTTGTGCTTCAGAGTACAAATTGAAGTGCAACCACGTACAACAGAGCATGCTGGGAAAACCTGGGATGTATTTACAATCAACTCAAATGAATCTCATTCTTGGAGATCCACCAGGTGGTGTATGGGCTTTGTATCTAGATGTTTCATGCCAAGAAGGATCAAGAGTAAATGGTGCATTCGATCTCACTGGATAAGAGGGTGTATCATTCAAGGTGTAACTATTTTGTCCCAAAATTGTGTAAGATGGATGAGGAGGAGAATAGAAACAACTCCTATGTTCCTGTCCATATTGTCGCAATGGACTTGAAGAGGGAGATACCGGTAAAGATGTGATCGTTCTTGAGTGATCTCTAAACAAGGGAATTACAAAATATGTTAGTCTAAATACTACAAAAATGAAGTATATATCGAAATACAAACTAATGCCTTAGTTATATTCAACATCAGCTGGATATTTTACCTTGGACTCCTTGTTGTACGTGGAGCTGCAATAGCTGACTTTGTTGCATAGTCTCCATCAAATGAAGTTATACTTCTTCGATTGGAATTAGGCTCTAAAACAGGCTGCAAACAGACACAAATAATAAGAAAGTGCAATCCAGCTCAGCATTAGCAACAGAAACAGAACTTCAGAAACTTTTGCAACTTTCAAATGACATTACACGCACAGACACACACACACAGAGACACACACACATAAATTTATTAGAGTAAAAGAGAGACAAACGTATCCGCTACTAAGATTTAGTAGCACTTGATACGTTTATGGAGTTGATAGTGGCCTGGTCGGAATTGATCCCAAACCAAGCTGTCCCTGGGACATTATCTACTTCTTCAGTATCACGCTTAAAGCAATTGTATATCCTCATTATGTATGTTATCAAGGACTCCCTAACATTTTCAGTTGACCAAATTTCAAGACAGCAAAAAAAAAGGGTAACCTAGTGCTACAAAGCTCCCGTCCTGAGAGATTCTCATCATAATTTATAGTGATTATTTATAAACATAATTTGCATGTAAAAAGTAAAGTATGCAGATTTTCAAAGAAAAAAAATAATGGCAAACACTTACCGGTGTTCGGCTTCCGTCAAACATGTAAGAGGAAACATCTCTGATTGCAGCTTTTGTTGCTGATTGATCTCTAATGAAGGGGTGCTCTAGTAATTTTTGGGCTGTTGGACGAGCTGATGGGTCTCGCTGTAAACATAACATAATGAAATTCTTCGCATCATTTGAAAGATGCTCAGGAATTATAGGCATATCTTTGCTGTTCCCAATTTTAAATATGGCAGCTACCTGTCAATACAGCATAAAAAAATATTGGTCTATCATACTCATCAAACAGGATCATACACACAAGGGTTAGCTTTGAAATATCCAATCTTACCCCTTCATACTGACTCCACGGAGGCTTTGACGCTGCCATCTCAATAAGTGTGCATCCCAAGCTCCATATATCAACCGGAAGGCTATAGCCATTTGTGTTCATTACAACCTAAGAAAGACAACATTTGAATACAATACAATAGTTATGGTGAGATAGAAGAGGGAAGAATATGCTTACTTGGAAATATATTTTGTGATTCAAGAATGGAAGAAAGAAAGAAAAAAAACTCACCTCAGGTGCCATCCAGTAGGGACTTCCTTTGAATGAAAGCATTGAGGCAGCAGAAGTTATCTGTTCCAGAAAAATAAAATCTCAGAAAATTCACCATAACTCGGAAATCAATCTAAACATAAATTATTTACTTAAGTGCTCCAGATTACTTTTTCTTCATACCATTAAAATCCTATTATAGAAAAAAGAAAAAAGAAAGAAAAAAAAAACACTTAAGAGAGTGAGGGATTTCATGTAATTGCAATGCATGCATCCATCAAATGGGCGAGTCGTAAGTGTGCTTACTCTCATATCAGCCATGTGCATCCATGAGAGAGAAGGAGATATCTTCTCAGAATTAGTAGAATTGCAACTTTTTAACCTTGAGCAAGAGAGTGTGTTGTTCAACAACTCTCAACTAATTCTACATCATGGGGGTGGTTAAACTATATTTCTGTGCCAGAAACAATAAATGCCAATTACTTTTGAAGTGAGCTAGAAGCAATTTGTTGTTTGCAGAATCAGACGAACTTACATGTTTAGCCATTCCAAAGTCTGCTAGTTTGATTTCACCGTTAGGATCGACTAGTATGTTAGCCCCTTTGATATCCCTGCCAAAATGAAAACATGATAAATTAAATGAGGATTGAAGTTGCTTAAATGCCACATTATAAATTGAGCAGGAATAACCAAATTACCTGTGTACTGTATTTCTCCCATGTAGATAGGCAAGTCCAGAGACAATCTGCCTGGTGTAATTTTGAATAACAGGCTCCTTGAACGGGCCATATTCCTGAAGTAATTTATGGATAGAACCACCAGAGACATATTCCAAATAAACAGAAAGTGACTCCTCTCCCTGAAAACATGGCATGTATATTAGATAAACACATGACTACAGTCCTTATTCAGTTTCTCTTCTAGTGTGCACAAAGCAACAATAAGTATATGCTTGGCTTAAACGATTCTAAACTTGGAATATACTAGCATACCAGTTCACTCCCGAGGTATTGAACAATGTTTGGGTGTGAAAGCTGATTAAGCAAATCTATCTCCTGCAATCAAATGGAGAATGTGTCATACCTTACGGAAAACAAAATTACATTTGAACTTATTAAAGTTCAATGCAACTGTACAAAGATAAACTGCAATAGTATAATTATATGTGCTGATGCATCATGTATAAATGTTCATAAAAATACTATAATTACCTGGTGAAGTTGTTTGAGGCACTCTTTTGAATTTTGATCGTCACAGCCAACCCTGACTTCTTTTATTGCACACATTTGTCCATTTTCACTGATACATAAAATTAGAATAACAAATGTCTCAGTAATTTGTCCAGATATTGACATTTGGGGAGAGACTAAAACAAGGCTGTGAAGTAATTATGATAGCCATATAACATCAGATTTTCTATTGGCAGTAAGAGCTAACAAGTGGCATTTTCGTATTTAGTTCTTAAAATAAACATATCATATATCCTCATACATTAGAAGGACAAGAGCAGAAACCACAATTCTGTCTTAGGACATCCCAGGAATGAAAGATACAAATACATGAGAAAAAGCTGCTTGACATTGCACCAAAAGAGTATTGATAATAAATTCCCGATCGTTAGAAGACTAAAAATAATAACAATATTATTACCTATTGAATCCAAGATAAACATGCCCAAATGTTCCCCGGCCAAGAAGCTTTCCTTTCTTCCACTTGGAGAGGTTAGGGCTACTGTTTTCGAACGGTGACCGTGTGTTGGAAAGAGCAGAAGAAGGACTAGTAGGAGATCCTGGTGGAAGAGGCAATGGGTGACATTGACTCCTTCCATCGTCTTGCTTTCCCGTAGGTGAATCAAGATTCAAACCCTGCAACCTTGGATGAAGAGGTGATGTAGGGCTAGTAGGTCCTCTCGTCGCATTTGGATGAAGAGGTGATGTAGGGCTAGTCGGTCCTCTTGTCGCATTTGGATGAAGAGGTGATGTAGGGCTAGTCGGTCCTCTCGTCGCATTTGGATGAAGAGGAGATGTAGGGCTGGTAGGACCTCTTGACGCGGCCGGATGAAGAGGTGACGTAGGGCTAGTAGGTCCTCTTGATGCGTTTGGATGAAGAGGCGATGTAGGGCTGGTAGGTCCTCTTGACGCAGGACCTGGACTTCTTGACCTCACATTGAACCTCACCTCATCTTGTCCTCTACACAAACGAATAGCATTGGGTTTCGTCAAGCAGAAGATTGAGTAAAGAACCACACTGAACAAATAGTAATCAGTGCTAAAACTAGTGTACATATGATAATTGTATCAGTGATCTTATATACCCCTTGAATTCACTGTGATTATTGACTAAAAACTATGAGATGGATATAACCTGCATAAATAAAATCTAAAATCTTGTAACAAAAAAAAAATCTAAAATTAACCAATTAGTTGATCAAACAAAACAAAAATCTTAAATTTCCCTAAATAAGTCATTAAATGAAGTCTAAAAAGGAAAATTAAAACTTTTAACATCAAATTAACAAAAGGAAACTAAAACCCCCAAATCTCCAGTTAACCTAATACTAATACTAGATCAATCAATAATTGAAACAATAAAGAGAAAAACGATTAACAATTAGGTTAAGAAGATGAATAAAATTACCTATTATTAGAAATGAAATGAGGTGAAATTGGATGATCATCGAAAGAAGTAGAGGAACTAACGCTAGAACCAGAGACGGAAAAGGATCCCAAAGCCTGATCGGAGTTTGCAGGTAGAGGCAACGGAAGTCCTTGCTTTTCGGTGGCGGCGCCGCCATCAAATTCCCTGCTAGTCCTCGGTGAATTCCGATTGAAAACTTCATCGAAACTCTTGGGCTTCTTCTTATTGTTGGAGTTGCTCTTCTTCTTAATATCACCGTTGCTGTTTCTTATAGCGTTGATCGGTGATTTCATGAAATTGAATTGAAGAACACCACCGCCACGTGTTTGTTCTTCTTCTTCATCTTCTTCGTCGTTGTTGATGTTATTACGCTCTTGTTTATTCTTTGATGACTTTTTACTCCACCACACCGGCATTCTAAAACTGATTTTATTATTTAGAGAGAAGAAGAAGAAGAAGAAGAAGAAGAAAAACCTCAACAAATAGTTATAGCAGAAGCAGTGTTGTTTTTATGAGAGAGAAAGGGATTATATGATTCATGAATGTGTTATGTTATTGGTGTAGCTAGTGTGTGATTTTTGTAATAAGGTGAAGAAAACGACAAAACGTTGGAGGGACCATACAGCTAAGGGGAAATGAAATGGATTAGAGATTTGATTTGATTATTGCTACTTGTTTTTAATTAATTAGTCACTAATCAGCAACCAGTGAGTGATATTAACACTGTTAACATTAACAACCAACCGTGTTTAAATAAACAAAACAAATGGTTTGGTGCTGTTGGTTTTTCTTACTAGTACTTGTGAGAATCGACATTGGTGAATGTGCTTTATTATTACTGATTCCACGCGCTGGAGCCAGAATGGACATCAAGAACAGGCCTCACCCACTTGACTTATTCTTTTCTTTTTCTATATTCATTGAATTGAATGAATTCATATAAATAAGATAAGATATTTATATATCATTGTTAAGGTGAAAAAGGTTTGCGACTTGCTAGTAATATATTCAAGTTACAGATTTATGCTAATATTAATATAGTATTAGTAGTAAGTTGTGGTTTATTGACTTGATCCATGTGATTGAGTCACGTTAACTAAGTTTGCTAAGTACTTTTACTTGTTTTTTGGTTTTATTGCTAGACTAGACTCCGTTAGCAGCAAACCAAGTCGTGGCCAAAGCGAAAGCGTGTCTATTGGGTTGGGACATGGAATGGAACATGATTCTAGCTTGGATTCGGTATTCATGTACTACCAGTAGTATACACTATACAATGCAAAAAAAGGTTAAATTAAGTAATTAACCTATTCTCGTGTTAAAACATCTTTGTTTTTTCATATTTCAAAATACTATTTCCTTCTATTTTTTAAAAGGATGAAATTACATTAGTCTCAAATCAAATCTTTTTTATTGGTACTGGGGCATAGGCCTTCCTTAAAAAAAGGCAGACTCTTTCACATTTCTTTAAAATAATTTGCGATAGTTATACTATTTTTTTTTTTATTGTGGAATAATGTATAAAGTAATAAAAATATATTGACTGATTAGTGAGTGAGTTTACCACTTCGATATCTCCTTATGAGCTAGTTAGAGTTACTTTGTAGGTAGTTACCGGTAAGGATGCAATGGTTCGGTTGGTTTTCAGTCCAAAATTCTCCAAACCGACCAAATCTATATTGGTCTCGTTTTGTTTTTTGTGTTTTTCATAAGCTGGACTGTACAAAAGTAAACTGGTATTAAATGCAATTAACAAAACTTGAGCTTGGTCTTACCGGTATATTATTAAAAATTGTTGATTCTTTAACTTGATTATGTTATAATAAAATAAAATGAAAAGAGTCATTAAACTTAAATGGTTGTAGGCGGGTTAGTTTAGCTTTAAAAAAATTTAAGTAGTTAAATTGGTAAAGTAAGGGTGTGTTTCTTTCCGGTTATATTTGTTGATTTCCACGAATAAAATGATAGGAATATATATGTTTATGTTTGTTACAAGTTTATTAAATTTAATTCTCGGGTATAAAATATTTTTGGGAATAGAAAAAATTTCTCAAAGAAAAGGGTGGGAATAAATTCATAAATAGTTACCTACTATAATCCCTATTTTTATGGTTCATACTAATATTATAAAGTTAACCAAACATATTTTTCCTAAATACCTTGGAATAAAATCATCATCTTTATATTCCAAGGAATATTATTCCTAAGAATAAATTTGGTAAACTTGAAACAAACACGCCCTAATTTCATACTTACTTCATCCGTCCTAAATTATACTCCTTCTATTTCAAATGAGTGTCGGTTTAGTCAATTGCACACAAACTAAGGAATAAAATGAAATAATCATTAGACACGACACTTTTACTAAAATGTCAAAGAAAAAGACAAACTTAGTTGCATTGAAAATTGTGCGAGGAAAAAGTTTGAGTATTTATTGAGGGTAAAGTTGGGAGAAAAAAATTAAAGTTGTATTAGAAATATAAAGTGACATTCATTTTAAAACAAATTCTTTTGGCTAAAATGACACTCATTATAAAACTAAGAGAGTAAATGAAAAAGAAAAATTATGAATAATTTTATAAAATTATCTTTCATTAACGGCAATGAAAAGATAAATTAAATAATTAAAAAAATAAAAAAATTGTTAAATTTACAATGAGGAAAATAACATTAATGATTTATTACTATCATAAAACAACTTATAATTTGTCCCGTAAACTTAGTTCATGCAATATCTGAAGTTCAAACTTCAAACACCACAAAAAAAAACTTATAATTTCAAGCAGTTTTTTTTCCTAAAGCGTCTTATAACTGTCTGATCAGTTTTTTTTTCTAGTTTTAAATATCGATATTTACATATATTAGACAATATTTTTACCGAATACTCTCTAAGAAAAAACGAATGAAATAGACAAGTTTTTATCGTGTTTTTTTTGTTTTGGCTGCGGGTGATTTATTAGAGAAGATGTACGGTACAAGGGGGTTTCTATTTCTATTTTTAATTGATAAAGTTGCAATCATGGGGTGCTCCTGCGTAGATGTGATGTACATATACGTCAGTTATCCCGTCGCCAATATCACCCACCCACCTCAATGTGACGTACGTCTTCTCCAACAAATACACACTACTCTTATCTGTCCGTTTGTATTTGTTTTCTAATTAATTCATTTTTGTTAAGAAGCTAATTCATAATGAATAATTAATCTCAATTCATTACTTCTTTTTTTTTTATATCATTTTTCTGTATTTTAGTTCGATTGCCTCTGTTTGATTTGTTTTTTAATGCCATACCACAGCATTGTAGAATATTTGTAGACACTGTTATAATAGAAATTTAGTTCAACAAAAGTTTATACATGTCGTTAAAAAATACGATCAAATTTAACTTTTGTTGACCTAAATGTCTATTATAAATAGGACCATATAAGAATTTTGTGTGTTTGTTCGCTTTTCTTATTGCACTAATAATAATCACCTGCGTCCTTAATTATAACACCCTTATAGGGTTTTTTCTTTTCCCTTTTTTATAAGACTCATTTTAAATTTTAGTGTGCATTAATTATTTCTTTATCATTGTACCCCTATTTATGCTAGTATTTTCGGTAGTGGCTAAAGGACTAAGCATAAATCTTTCAAGTGGGACTGATAGGGGATTAATCCTATTAGTTTTGATATCTTGATTCTCGTGAACGGTCGGCTATGAGCTATGTTTTGGTCTAATGGCCTGTTTGGTACATGTGATTTAGCAAAGAAATTGAAAAGAGATAATTTTGTGGGACCCAATCTATGAGAAGAGTTGAGATTGAACGTCGAAGATAATTTTTTTTTTACCACCTTTAAAACATTTTGGTTGGCAATGTTGCACTACTAAACATGTGAAGTGGAGAAGTACCTCTATAGACACAACACCAAATCAAAATCATTTAATCACACGTTTGTTAAAATATGTATCATTTAATTATTTCAAAAATATATATTATTTAATACTTTTCTCTTTTCTACTTTTTTCCATCATGTGTTTGTGTTTAAATGATTAATTTTTACGCTTGTGATCAAGTAAGTATTTGTTTAGGAACACATTTTCAAGGGCCAAATTGGCGTCTACTTTTTCAAACCACGTTTCCAGGTATTTCTGTTTGTTTGGGTGAATGAAAGGCGCTTCCGAAAAACTCAGCTTTGAGACCAAAACGTCAGTACAATTGAAGTTGGTATTCCTACCTTATGCGTTTGTGAAACTTGATTTTGATTTCAATGACATGTATAGTTACCAATATAGCCATGTTTTCTTCTCCAACTTCCTACAAATAAACATCTTTCTCCTTCTTCTTCCTTAAAAAGAACATCTTTCTTCTTCTTTATTTTTGCAGATATATCCTAATTTTGTCGGATTTGCAGATGAAACAGAGAGAAAAGATCAGAAGAAGACAATGAAATGTCGAATTTGTAGATCTGTTCTTAATTGGTGAGTGATGGAGAAATGGTATAGGGGAAAAATAGTGAAATGGGGGAGGAGATGGAAAAGGAAAATTTAGAGTACCGAAGGGTGGAGAAAAAGATGAAAATGAGTAGAAGTGTAATGAAAGCTTCCGGAAAATAGAAGAAGGGAGACGTGAGGAAGTATTAAAAATAATAACTCAATTGATCAATTTATTTATTTTTTGAAAAAAACTCTTATAATCTGAAATTATTTTTAAATAAATTTCTGAACCAATAAAAATCCATTTGTGGTTTTAGATAAGTTCAAATAAATATTTTAAGTAAGAATGAGATATTTAGTTTTAATTAAAATGATAATTTAATCATTACTTGTTCAAAATCAATTTTGATTCAAACTATCCAAACAACATCAACTCATGAGAATCACTTCTATTAAAGTGTATCCAAACATAATCAATTTACATTCAACTTACTTTTAACCAAAACCAATTATCTCAGACTCAATTCTATCAAATTCAATTTTCGTCACCGTCAAATCAAACAAGTGTGTGTTTGGTTCAACTTTTGATAGAATTGATTCTGCCAGAATTGATTATGGTAGAATTGATTCTAACAGAATTGATTTTGAGAGAATTTATTTACGTTAATGTAGAAATGATTAAACAAACTAAATGTTGTTTGGATAGTTTTGATCAAAATTGTTTTTGAATGTATAATTACTAAAATGGACATAACTAAATACAAATAAATGGACATAGTTAAATGAGTATGTTGATCAATGCTAAATGTAGATATATTTTTTAATTTAATAAATAATTTTTTATATATTAATTTAAAAAATAATAAATACGATCATTAAACCACTAGTTAAATAATGGCCAGAAAAAAATCTAGTGTTCATACTACTAGACTATACGACTCGTTTTATTCAACACGGCTGCCCAACAAAAACTATAGACGCATCAAAAATTCATGTTGGGCAATACATAATTTGTGAAAGGCGAAAGAAGGAAATAAGAATTGATGAAGGGCAATGTTGGAAAGTAACGAGCTCTAATAACCAAAGTATAAAATTAAATGTAGAATTGATTCTACCAAACTCAAAAGCTAGGATTCCTAGCTTCATAGAGAATTGCTTTTGGACAAGAGAATTGCTTTTGAAAAGCCAAAACAAACATGCGTGAAATTGCTTTTTTTCACTTTTGAGGATGTAGAAGTGCTTCTAGACCAACAAGAAGATAAACCAAACAAGCACTTAGTGTATGCGAAGTGAGGGTACATATCCAAACAACATCAACTCATGAAAATAACTTCTATTAAAGTGTATCCAAACATAATCAATTTACATTCAACTCACTTTTAACCAAAATCAATTTTCTCAAATTTAATTCTATCAAATTCAATTTTCGTCACCGTCAAATCAAATACACACTAAGTGTATGCGAAGTGAGGGTACATATTAGAAACGGGGAAACAATTGTTTTAGTTAAAAATTAAAAACAAAGATATCTCTATTTTTAGTTAAAATATCTCTCTTTTTCTTTCTTCCTTATCTTTCATTATTTGCCCTTTGGTTCATCACTGCATCTGCGTCTGATTGGTTGATGATGGGAAGTAGTTGCAGTCGTATTAGTCATAAAAGAGCACATGGATGGCATAGCAATGTGGACATGGATGATTGGATGTATGGCTAACAACAAAATGAGTCACGTTAAGTTGCAAATTTGCATGTCACACAATCAAAAGCAAATATAACACAACCCTTTACATATCTACATTTCTTTTAAAACATTTATATTTATATTCATTTAGGTTTTGCTAAAAGACATCTAAGACACCTTCATAAAATGTGTCTTCTAGCAAAACCCATCCATTTAATATTATTTACGTCCCAAAATAATTTTATGCAATCGATCATTCACACGTGATTTTTTTTGGCGGGTGCGCTAACGATGCAATAGTGCAATGCATAGGCGACACTCGAGAAGTCCACAGCAAGCTATTGAGGTGGCTCAAAAAAGTAATTTAATACTGTGTGACCCATTGAGCCACATATGATATATTAAACTGATAATAACAGATATTACACTTGATCTTGGTCAAAAGACCGAGAAAGGTATGGATCATTCACACATGTTAAACAAAGGAAAGCGTATATTAATGAGATAGAATAATAATATTTTTAATATAATATTCATATCATGCACTGATATATCTGATTTGGTAATGACATTTGAACAACCATTCTGTGATAATTTTTACCTTTTATTTCTCTCTTTTTATTGGTAAAAAAGAATAGAGGGGAAAAAAGAAAAACATAATGCAGTAAAAGAGGGATAATTGTTCAAAAGTTATCATAAAAGGGTTATCGAATATCGTTTCTCTATTGGATTTTATTAGGAATGTAAAATATAAGATATCAAAAACAAAATAATGCAGGTGTTTTTAATTATAATGATAAAAAAGTAATTAACTTTGTACTAAAAATTATCTAAAAAAAACTTTGTTCCAAAAATTAAGTTAAATATATTCCACAATCTTTTAAGTTAGATTTTTTAATAAATTAGTCATTTAAATTTTTTTTTTACAACAAGTTGTTCCTCTTAAGTTATAAAATATTTTTACCATTACTCTCTTTTCATAAAACTAAGTTATAAAGTGTTTTTGTGGATGGTTAATGCTAAGTTGGTGGATCCAAATTGACTACTCTCAAAACTATGATTCATAAACGTATCATTCATGAAATTGATGGATTACTTGATTTATAATTAACGTTGTTCGTGAAAGATTCATCTGTAAAATTAGGTTTGAATTTAGAAACAAGGAAAAATGAGTGTAAGTAATCATGTTTGGTGTCATAAGCACCTTTTGGACTTTTCACCTTGATGTTAAATGGTAATGCAATCATTTTTTTATGAAGTTGGATGAAAAATTGGAAACAATGTAAACATTTTATAACTTAAAAAATCAATTTGTTAAAAAATAAATACTAAAAGACTAATATGTAACAAAAAAAGTTAAAAGACAATTTTGCTACAAACATTTAATTTAAAGAAGGGTTAATAGGCCTTTACCCCCTGTAATATAGGTCATTTCCGGTTTTCCCCCTGTAAAATATTTTTGTTTTGATTTACCCTCTAATAGGCCAAACAAAAACGAAAATTTCTTGGAAAAAAAAAATTGGTTTTTGTTTGGCCTATTAGGGGGGTAAATCAAAACAAAAATATTTTACGGGGGTAAATCAAAACAAAAATTTTACAGGGGGGAAAACCGAAAATGACCAATATTACAGGGGTAAAGACCTATTAACCCTTTAATAAACCGCAAAATATATTTGACCTAAAAATTTAAAACAATAAGCTATTTTGAGACAAATTTCTTTTACGAATGAACTAGTCATTTTAAGAGAGAGCTACTGGTGAGAATTAGATTAAACCTAGTCACTCCAAAGCTTTTAAGAGTTTTTTTTAAAGGCTACCTAGTCACTCCAAAGCTTATAAGAGTTATTTTTAAAGGCTAAAAAGATAATGCATTAAAAATAAACAATGAGTTTTTTTAAAGGCCAAAAAGATAACATATTAAAAATAAACAATCAAACACACAGAAGCGTTAATTATGCTGGATGGAAATGTTATAAAGTTGTGAAAAAAATCACCGAAACAACGGTACATCCAAAACAATAGTTTTATCAGAGTGCTTTAGCGATAGACATTATATGAAAAATATATAACTTTAGACTTGATCTTATAAACAAAACAATAGTTTTAGCAGGGTCATAACAATATTAATTATCAAACATCCCGCAATTACGATGTTTCTATATTGAACAAATACGTGTGAGCCAGATTGCAACATTCCTTTACTTTCATAGATAAACAAACCAACTCTGAAAATTAAAATGTAAGATAAAGCAATTATTCCTCATTACAAGTGCAAATAGATCAGTCATAATTTAGCATAATGAACTTGCTTAAATTTATTTTTTAAGAGGAAACTTGCTTAAAAAATTTGACGTTGTTAGTAATTTTATCCTCTCCAACAACAGAAGAGGTACAGTAAAATCTTAACCATTTAAAATAAAAGGGTTATTAATAAACATAGGAGACATAAAACATTAAAATGTGTAACTTTTCATGTGAGAAAACAGTCGAGAAATTTAGTGGAAGGAATCCATTCGCGTAATTTTACTAGTTGGTTACTGAGCTGAGCTAGTAGCAGCTGGTACCAACCTAAGGTACTTGTAGTATATTCGTAGGCTGCGTAGTTGAGGAAATAAATGGAGTAGTGTGGATCTTAACCTAACCGTACAATCACCACACACACACACAATATGTCAACTTGCATGTCTTCTTAAATGTGTCTATCGTCAAAAATCCATTAATTAGTACTCAAGTCAACCCTTATCCACTTCAGATAATTTTTACGTGCCTGAATTAACCTGCCATATTGCTATTCAATAGTGTAATTTTTTTTCCCAATTGGCCAGAGATTCAGCTTGGTGAATAAATGTATTGTTCAAGATTCAAATATCGGTTTATATATATATATATATATATATATATATATATATATATATTTATTATGCAATGGCTCTGTCAACTAAGATAAGTTTATGGGGACTATTCGATAGTATAATTTTATTTCTTAAAAAAAATTAGTATTACTCCTTTCAATTTCAAATGTAAGCAATTTTTCACTTTTTAAATTCATTCAATAAATAATTTACGTGATATATAATATGAACCACATACATCATTTATTGAAAGAATTAAAAATGGAAAATTACTTGCATTTGAGATATAGGAGGGAGCACGACTTTATTGTACAACTTATGCCAAACTAGCTGCGTACGTAGTTAATTTATAAACTATCATGATTGTTTTCACTTTAATAAACTTTTGTGATTTTTTTTGAAAGAATAAACTTTTGTGATTGTTTATAACTTTTCTATCATAAAAAATATATAAATTTCATTTAATTTAATATTTAAAAAAGTCATAATATAACAACTAATAAAATTTGTCTAAACCTTTTAAAAAAAATTCTCTAAAAAATGGTTATATAGATAACCATTCTTCCCTTCATGTTAGTTTTTTTTGTTTTTGATCAAAGCTAAAAATCAATAAAAAATCAGGAGAGGCCTGAACCGTATACAACAAAGTTCAAAAGTAAACAAGAGCCAAAAAAGAAACCCAGCCCTACACACCAAGGAGGGAAAGAAATCAAACACTACTTAGTCTAGCATAAGGAGGTCCGAAGCTATCCCTGTAGAGAAGGGAAGAGATGAAAGGGGGTGGGGAAGGCCACCATTGAGAGGAGTACATAGCCAGGCTCTAACCATTCTTCGTCAAAGCATCTGCCACCTGGTTACCTTCTCTAAGCACATGCACACAAGAGCAGGTAATAGTCTCACAAAACATGATACAGTTGTACCATCTGGCTCTCATTTGCCAAGGGACACCAGTATGCTTATTATAGGCATTAACCACACAATTAGAGTCAGTTTCTAAACACATAGCATTCAACTGCTTTTCCTTGGCCTTCTCCATTGCCCTCATGCAAGCTGAAAATTCTGCTTCAAGCGTCGTGGCATAGCCAACGTTACTAGCAATGGCCCCAAGAAAGGAGGTGGAACCTCTAATCACTATGCCTATAGCACCACTAGACTGCACCCCTATTGATGAACCATCACAATTGAATTTAACCACCTCACCAATAGGAGGACACCAATGGATTTCACTACAAACAGATATCTTTTTGATCTCGAAGGGTATGTTAAAAAGTCTGGATATTTTATAATCTTTCATATCGGAGTTGCCCTTAGCCAAGACCAGATTGTAGCTTAGCTTCACATCCACCAAAATACAATTGAACAAGGTTGTCATGGGTTTGTGCATGTTGTGAAAGCGCCTTTGATTTCTTTCAATCCAAATGGCCCAGATAATATGAACAATGGCAGAATTAATAACATGTTGCACCATAGTGCTGCCATGACCAATAACACCCAAAATAAGAGACTGACAGCTAGATAAGTCCAATGATATATCACTCCCTTTACTCAACCATTCCCGTTAAATGGCAATGACCTCACAATCAAATATAATGTGATGAGAGGACCCAACCTGTTTCATACAAAAGCAGCAGATAGAGACTATAATGCACCCTCTTTTCCTGAGATTGTCATCAGTTGGTAATTTATTATTGAGCAGCCTCCAAGTGATGAATGATCTGGTAGGGGGAATGAAATTGTTTCATAAGAAGTTAGACCAAGGAACTCTCTGGCTATTACCATACAAGCTGTAAAAGGCAAGTTTACTAGTCAAAATACCATCAGAAGCCAAGGTCCAATGAAGCATATCAGGGATGTCATCTTCAGGTAGAGTGATAGCTATGATTTTGTTAGCCAATTCAGGGTCCTTCTGCCTAATATAAGGAGGGAGACACCATCTACCTTGAACTATAAAATCAGCCACTTGTAATTCAATGGAAGGTAACAGAGTGGAAGGAATGTTCCAGAGTTCAGCAACATGAACCTCTAACCATCTATCCTCCCAAAAGCTGATATTCTTGCCATTGCCCACAGACCACATGGAATCAAGTGGTGAGTTTTAGGCTTGTGTTTATTGAGAAATCTGATTCGACCAATATGAGCCCATTGTTCCTCTGAAGTGAGCAGTTTCCAAGAGAGAAGAAGGAGAAATGCTTTATTCACCATAACAAGATCCCTAACAGAGAGGCCACCACTCTCTTTAGGCTGACAAACTTTTTCCCAGGAGACAATACACAGTTTTTGTTGGGTGCAATTACCACTCCAGATGAAATTCCTCATCAGCTTAGCAACTTCAGAGAGCAAGCTAGCAGGCCATCTGTATACATGAAAGTAGTATGTTAGCATGCTACTTATCACCGCATCAACCAACTGAACCCTTCCCATTATAGTGAGGAGCCTGCCCCTCCAAGCGTGGAGTTTGCTTTGTATTCTATCCACCACTGGCCTTAAATGAATGACTTTGGGTTTTCCCTTGAATAAAGGCATGCCCAAGTATGTGAATGGCAGGTTGCCATGACTAAAACCAGTAATGGAAGAAATGGTATGGATTCTAGACAGAGAAATAGCGCCAGAGTAAAATTTGCTTTTTTGGGCATTGACAATCTGACCAGAGTATTGACCATAGACTTCAAATAGCTTCATAATGTTTCTAATATTAGCCAAAGTACCACTACAGAATATGAGGATGTCATCTGCATATAGACAGTGGCTGGGAACATACAGGTTTCTTATGTTTCAAAAAAAAAAAAAAATCTAGTTCACGGTTATGATTTTATTTTTTTATTTAAATTTTTACTACTTACAATAGAATTCAAAATGAAATATTCACATCGCCATACAATGAGAAACCTATTTATAAACAAAATTGTTTCAAAATAACTAACGACCTTTTTTATTTTTCAAAACATTATTAATTGCATGTTTTCAATTATAGCCTCTAACCAGCACTACTTCTATCATTTGGATATGAGATTATTTGGATAAATTTTCAGTTTCTTCTGCTCCGTCATCTTGTTCTCTCGAATTCTTCTGAGAATGCACGAGAGGGATGGAAAACATTCTTCTCCTTCCGCCTCCACTTCTACCATGGCTCTATTTGGTAAAATTAGGCCATAAGCTAGTTGATGGCTGATTAGCTAGCTGATAGCTGAAAAGTTAGCTTATAACTGATAACTGATAGCTGATAGCTTATAGATGAAAAGCTAGTCATTTTAAATTAAAGTGTTTGACAAATTTAGCTATTGTAGATATAAAATGACATAAAAGTACATAACCATTTAATTTTAAATATATTTTTGCATTAAATAAATATATTTTATTCTAGATATATAAAAACATTAAAAAATTGATTTTTTTTACGAAATAAAATAAAATGGACCTGATTTTTGAACGAAAAATAGAATCTCGTATAAACATCGTATCGACAGAGAGCAGTTACATACTCGTTGTTGGTCCTTCTATCTATGCATGTTGGCTTTTTTTCTTCGTTGAGATTTCTAAAAAATAACCCGATAAGAATTGCTTCTTCGGTTGATATCATTATTGAAATTGTATTTAAAATTGCAACAATCAGCATGAGAGCATCCTGTTTTATCCAAAACGAAGAAAATTGGGTGGAGTGGAGTATCAGGAACGTGCAATTTTGATTTAAGGTAGTGGGTAGTTATTTCATTTTACAAAAGGATAAAAAAGTAACAAAAATAAAATAATAAGGTTATAATTGGAACGAAATGTAAAAAGCTAAAAGTTATAAGCTCAAAAGCTACTTGAAATAGCTTCTCAAAAAAAGCTATAAGCTCGTAGGAAAAGCTTGTTACCAAACACATCACGTTTTGATCTAACAAACTTATAAGGTAATTCAACAAGCTATAAGTTAGCTTCTCGTCGTTACCAAACACCGCCTATATATTTAGCTTTCATGTCAAAGATTTTGTAATAATTAGCGGTATGTTAATGATAATGTATTATAATTATGTTTAATAAATAAAATATGATGAATTGTTAGATCTTGTTATCAATTCTAAATTATGTCATTATACTAAATTGTAAATTGATTTGAATTTCATAAAAAATGGCTAAACATAATTAGGATTTTAATAACCGAACAAGGAAATTTCAGAGGTCGGGTGAAAGTGAAAAAATGGTAGGGTGGGAAAAGAAATTCACAAAACAAAATGTGATTTTTAACACTGAAACCCAATTCATTTGATTTTGAAGAGGCCCATCATCATTGACAAAAAAAAACCCATTTCAACAAAAAAAATGCAGCTGCTTTACCCTTTGTATCATCAGAGTAACTAGTCTTAGTTGGATTCACGCTGAACTCAGCCAAACGCTGGCCGGAAAACGTGAACCTCGCCGGGAAATACATGCGAAGTGGTCTTCGTCCGCCGTAAACAGTGAGAACTTCGTCCATCTTTTCCTTTTTCTTTTTTACTTTTCCGATTTGCCTTCTCTTCTTCCTTCTTTCCTCTTTCCTTTGTTTTGTTGACACCGAAATGTTCAACTAAGTGATTTTCATTTTCATTGGATAATAATTTAATAATGAAACTTTGATTTTATTTGTTCCATTGTTGAGATGCACGCTTCCATTGATATAGTTAATTCATATTTCTGTTTTTTGTGCCACATTATACAATGCTTGTTTTCTGTTTGATAAAATGCTTCAATCGAACTTTATGTGTTTTGACGCAGAGAAAAATAGAGTAGCATCAATCTGAATGGGTTATATTCAGTATGGTAGACACGGTTTTAGGAAGCTATTAAGATCTGCAAGTGTAACCAATGTGTTTCGGAACTCTGTAAGATCACCTTTAGGGTATGCAGCCACTACATTACCTTCATGTTCCCGTTTTCATGGAAAGAGTCTCTATTCCACTACTTCTGATGCCAGAATAGTGATGGAACTTCTTAAGGAGGTGGAGAAGGATAGGTTGAGAGAGAAGAATGAGAGATTAAGAGCTGGTTTAGACACTGCCGACATTGATGCCGAGACTGAGGATGGTTATGATTACATGGGTGTAAGTTCTCTCATTGAGAAGCTTGAAAAGGAGAAGCTTAAGGAAACCTCGGAGTTGAACCGATATGAAGAGCCGACTGATTCTGATAGTGATGATGAGGAAGATCTGGATGCTAATCAGAAGAAGGTTGGTGATTTCGAAAGGAAGTTCAGGAGGCATGAAGAAATGATTCAGAATTTCACCGAAGCGGATTCGCTTGACGATGCTTATAAATGGATGCAAAAAATTGATAAGTTTGAGGACAAGCATTTTAAGCTTCGGACTGAGTATAGGGTTATTGGTGAACTCATGAATCGGCTTAAAGTGGTTACTGAGCAAAAGGATAGGTTTATTCTGCAGCATAAGCTTAATAGGGCTTTGAGATTGGTGCAATGGAAGGAAGCTTATGATCCTGATAACCCTGCCAATTACGGTCTCATTCAACAAGAACAGGGGGGGCCCAATATGGATACCTTGGAACAATCTGGATTTGAAAAGGAGGATAAACCCGCTCAAGGAGACGAAGATGCTGCTGACAACGATGATGAGGAAGAGTTTGATGACATGAAAGAAAAAGACAACATATTATTGGCCAAACTTGATGTTATTGACAAGAGACTTGAGGAGAAGCTAGCTGAACTTGTGTATACGTTTGGAAGGAAGGGTAAGGCTCTAGAAGAAGAAATCAAAGATCTTGCAGAGGAGAGAAATGAGTTAACTGAGAAGAAAAGAAGACCACTTTTCCGGAAGGTAGTTTCACACTTGCCTAATTTACTGATTCGGTGTTGATATTTTTGAACACATTGCTGTTTAAGTTATTATGTATGATACTCTACTTATTTTATATCAAGTTTCGAGTAAGGTTCTTGTAAAATAAAAAATCTTGTCTCTGAAGTCTGCATTAAGCAAGCAAATAGGGTATATCATTCCTCGAGTTTTAGTAAGTTAAAATCACAGGTCATTTTAAATGAATTGAAGGGTGGATATACTCTTACTTTCTCACCTTAGGGACAAACTTAATACTTACTTTGGTACCAATTATAAGTGAAAAAAAAAACCAAAAACATCAAAACCAATAAACTCATTTATCGTTTTAATTTTGCGAGACATTAAAAGACAAACATTTTAAATAAGGGTAAAAAAGTAATTCAAACAATAAATACAACTCAAGTTGTAACTTTTTCTTATAAATGGGACACAATTTTTTCAAAATTTTTCTAATAATCGGACCGGAGGGAGTAAGAGATTTGCACTTTTTATCCTCAATCTACAACCTTTGGGCAAAACTTTTGTTTGGTACCTTTTGATTTACTTATCAGCCTAGCTGGCTACTTTTTTACTGTACTCCTCGTAGAAAAAACACTTCTTTTTGTGGATGTGCGACGTTAAGCTGGTAGTCCTCCCAGTCTCACCATAGTGGAATCTATGGTAGAGCTGCATGACATCCATTGCGGCGGATCTATTTTAGGCAGAAAGTTACCTTATTTGCAAGAGACTGATTTCATGGCCCAAATCTTTGACCTCTAGTCGTATAGTAGAAACTTCAATCATTTGTTGATTGGTGGATAACATTCTGTGTGTAGCAGTGGCTATAGCCTGCAAGGCTACTGGTTCTGTGAATTTTCTAGTTTGTTTTTGTTTGAATATCACGTTTGATTTAAGTTAATATAAATTTGAATGCCTTGTCCTTTGGAAAATTTCTTCTTGTTCTTTTATCAAACACAAATAAAAGCATTTTTGTAGGTCAGAGTTTTAATGTTCCATATGTGGTGCACTTTTAGTGTACCCATGTCTATAAATGTTTGTTAATTCTCCCATATTCTTTTTTTTGCTTTATTTAAATCTCAGCTGCCATTTTTATGTTTTGTTGGTTAAATAATCGTTTTGGTTGTTGTTTATGGTTCCAGGGTTTTGATGTAAAATTGATAGATGTGAACCGAACTTGTAAAGTCACAAAGGTAATCTACAAATCCGAGCTTCCATCTATGTTTTCCCCACTTGCTCTCAAATTTTCTTAGGTTGTTTCAATTCTCATGATCTAGGGAGGACAAATTTTTAAGTATACTGCTATGTTAGCATGTGGCAACTATAACGGTGTTGTTGGTTTTGCAAAAGCCAAAGGCCCTAAAGCTCCAGATGCTCTCAATAAGGTACCAGCAATATCGTATTAAGTCTTTCTTCAAATCATGCTTAAGTTGATTTGACACTATTTTTTTTTTTAATCGTTATGTGTTCAATATAGAAAACGTTTGCAATTTCACCGTCCACCATAAGAGATATGGATCTATTTTTGCTTTATTTTCTAATAGTTGCAAGCTTATTAAACTATTGATTCATGTTTTTCTGAGATTTGTATTGACAGCTATACTGGGCACTGTTCTTTGGCCAATTATGTGATGTTAGATTGATATAGGTTATGGTTAGTCATTGAGATATTTTGTTCATAATTGCTGTGAGGATCTGGAACTGGTGACTGTGACACATGTTCTCTCACCGGAATTGCATAATAGAAAACATCTGGCATTATGATTTTTTATCACACAAAACCTTATCCATGTCTTATGCATTGCACGCAAATTTCTTCAATCTTTCTTCTGTTTCAACAAGCTGAAGCTAAATCAGTTATAATCCTTGGCTGATTATTATAAATTGTATCCTAAAAATTTCCACTTTTCATCTTTTTATTATTCATAACTCGAGTTACAGAAGGTGTATAAACTAGTTTTCTATCTATTCTAACCAGCAGGTATTATTTACATTTTCAACTATGTAGTTTAATAACTTTTTCAAAATGACTTGACAGGATTTTTTAATCACCAAGTATGAAATCTGATTTTGACTAATATTTTAAATTTGGTGTATTCTTGAGAATTTTGGCTTCTAAAATCATTGCCAAAATATCAAGTTTCAGCATACGTTTATGTTTTTATCTTAAAATAAACCCATGTGCATCATGTTTAATGTTTGACGTTTTAGAGTTTTGAACTTTAATATCATATTGAAATAATGGTTTATTTGAATACAATCAGGCATATGAGAAGTGCTTTCAGAATTTGCATTATGTAGAGCGGCACGAGGAGCACACAATTGCACATGCAATACAAACATCTTATAAAAAGACCAAGGTAGTAAAATCTGTATCCTTCTTCTACCAGTAATTCCCCATTTATATCATAAAGTTTCTTTCTGCTATGAAAGAAAAGTAAATTAAGTATTTTGTTTTACTTGTCTCAAATGAGTAATGAATGAGGATATGCTGCCTGCGTTTATCCTGTATGTCTAAAGCTTGTCATTTTTTTTACTTGTCATCTGTATTATTCAATAGGTGTATCTCTGGCCTGCTTCCACTGCAACTGGCATGAAGGCCGGCAGAATAGTCCAAACCATACTACATTTAGCTGGTTTTAAGAATGTCAAGTCAAAGGTAACTGTCTGACCAAAAAAAGCTGAATATGGTCCTGCAATTTTAGTGTTTGCTCTAAATTTTTGTCTTCATAGGTTGTTGGTAGCAGAAATCCTCATAATACAGTTAAGGCTGTCTTCAAAGCGCTTAATGCGGTTAGTAACTCAACGTGCAGATGTTTTAATGCTAGCCTTTCAATTAACTTTTACCTATGACATTTTTATTGATATTGCTTGTTTGTTCCAGATTGAAACGCCAAAGGATGTCCAAGAGAAGTTTGGCCGAACTGTGGTTGAGAAGTATTTGTTGTGATGGACATGAGGATGTGCTAAATTTAGTGCTTCTGGTTGTTTTCCGTTGAATATTTTTCTCTGTCCTTTTCATGTCTACTTGCCTAGAAGAATTGGTAGACAGTTGTCGAATGCATTTACTTGTGAACATTAGGTATGGAATTTTGCTAGTACCGAACCTTTCATTCATATACGCAAAAGGAACAATAATTTAGGAACGTTCCTTTTGCTTTATGTTTGATCAATAAGGGTCCATTTGTGTAAACTTAGGGGATGGAACGGAAGGGATTTTAAAATACTGTGGTTTGACAAGGGGAGAAATTTTATTTGAGGGAAGGTGCAAGTAAAATTACATTTTCCACAATTATAATATTTAAGATAACATTAAATAAAATGATATGCAAGTCTAAGTATGAAACAAATATTTCAAATCCCTCTATTCTACTTTCAAAGTGGAACTTAAATTGGCTCTCAAGAGATTTTGCTCCTCTCTCCTCTAACTAACTGAACCAAACAATGAGTTGTTGTTAGAAGACATTGAAGGAGAAAATCAACATGAAAAGTAGCCATGATGGCTTTTCGTTCTAGTTTGTTTGCCTACTTGTCTTTTTCAGGATGACCTTAGACATTACATTCGCCCAAAATAAAGACAGATGTGTAAAAATGTATAATATCGCATGTTCTAAACTGACTGAGCTATCGTTAATAACTTTGATAGTTTGATAATTCATTGTTCATTGGGATGGTTATACTCGACAAATGTCATGATATATATAAGCGAGAGCTTCTTTTGCATTTTATCTAGCAGTATACTTCCGATCGACCTAAAACTGATTTTCAAGTATATTTTATAAGTGTATGTATTTTGTCTAGAGGTATACTTCCGATCGACATAAAACTTTGATTTTGATTTAAGAAAGGTCCATATTTCTGTTAGGCCACATATATATATATATATATATATATATATATATATATATATATATATATATATATATTTTTTTTTTTTTTGTTTTATTATATATTTTTTTTGTTGGT
>Ga0228710_1001415_pt1 | contig 35876 bp, 13 predicted proteins | sample MedpolnodulmetaG_FD_177995 | JGI IMG/M metagenome (GOLD analysis project Ga0228710, IMG submission 177995) | Root nodule microbial communities from Medicago polymorpha collected in Santa Monica, California, United States - pink nodules | ecosystem: Host-associated > Plants > Roots > Nodule...
TTGCCCTTAATAAATAATATGGGAAAGATAAATGAAAGAATTGAAAGAAGAGAGAGTAATAAATAGTTAAGGTTATAATAGGAAAAACAACATTAATGTTGCATTGGTATTATAAAGCGACATATAATTTGGGACAAATTTTTTTCTCTAAAGCGACATACAATTTGGGACGGAGGGAGTATGTATCAAAGTTGTGCATTCAACTACTTAAAAGTTAACATATTATGTTTTTCAGCGCAAAATTACTATTTTTATGTTGCTTAACATGTGCCACAAGAACACAAGTTAGCGTAACCCTTCATTTATTCTTAATACGTGTGAAATGAGCAAAATACTCTTGTTATTATAGGATGGATGGAGTATCTATAAAATACGGATTTAATACGTGTGAAATGAACAAAATACTCTTCTTATATAATAGGATGGAGGGAGTATCTAATATCTATAAAATACTGATGGAGTACTAATAAAGGCGGGAGATTTTCATGTTCAGCATGGTGTAGACGTGTAGTGATAAAGCTGCTTGTAGCTTGGTGATAGGTGATTTTTTTCTTTAAAATTTAAACAAAAAAAATATTTTATGGGAAGTTGGAGAAGTCTTCAAAAATCCCCTGTGATTATCATTTTGAATGATTACACTGGCGGCGCTCAGAAATTGTTCCTCCTACTTTGGTTTATTTTTGGTTATTTACTTCAATTTTATTTACCATTTTAGTGAGGTTGATTATGCAAGTGTCAAAACATTTGCTGATTTACTTATTTATCTTTGCCTTACTGATGTTGATTTTGTGAAAACCAAGAATTTAAATATCACATGGACTTGTCTCATAAAAAGGGGTTTATATGAAGATATGTGAGATTATTTAGGTCCTGTTATTGATAGCTATAAAGTATAAACTGAAAAGTTGTTACTGCTTGTACTATTTCAAATCAGAAAAAAGGACTAGAATGAAAAACTTGGCAAGATTTCACACGATCACACCCACTCTTCCCCTCAAATTTTGCCTAAATTTGTTACTCCTTTAACTGACTAATCTTTGCATTACAACTGAATTCTCTCAAACTAACATTTCCCAATTGATAACAGTTTAGATTACTCACTTTTCAAGCTCATCAGTACATTTTTCTAAATTAAGGTGGTTACCTTTCTTGTTGCATACTACTAAAAAAATTCACTTGGTTTTTCTATAAATAGAAATGAAAAATGTTAATATCCTTAAAGCATTGGTTAAGAAACATAAAAAAATTATTTTAAAAATTAATAGAAATGAAAAATGTTAATATCCTTTAAGCATTGGTTAAGAAACAAACAAAAAAAAAATTTAAAAAATTGATTGTTAAGAAGTCTAAAAAAAATGTTAATGCCTTTGGAGTGTGTTTGGATGGGGGAATGTTTTGAGGAAATGTAATGTTTTGAGGGAATTCAAATATTTTGAGGTGAATTCAATTGTTTGGATAATAACTTGAAGAATTTTCAAAATAATGGAAATTTATGAAGTATTTTGTTCAAGTTAAATTTAGAGAATTTCAAATGACACCTAAAAGTTGAGAATTTCAAAATTCTTCATTGTTATAATTTTTCAAATTTTGAATTTTGGTCCTCAAATTTTCCAAAATTTTCAATTTGACCCCAATAAATTTATGACAAATTGACCACTCAAATTTTCCAAAAATTATAATTTGACCTCTAAATTTTTTTAAATTTGCAAATTGACCCCTAATTTTATTTTTCAAATTTGGCCTAAAAAATTTGATATTTATAAAAGTTACCCAAAAATGATGACAATATTTTTTTTATTACTCCATTCAAACAATAATATTTAGGAATGAAAACAATTTAATTGAATCATTTGAGTTATCTAGGATTATAAATTCTTCAAAATTTCTCAATCACCCCATCCAAACACACTCTTAGAGTCTTCCGCTCGCAATGCATTCAACTGTTTGAAAATTGATTATTTTTCTACAAAGAATTCATAATTTATTTTCTTTTTCACTTCTTAACAAGTGCAATCCAATAGAAAATTACTATATGATTTAATTTTTTGTGTAAAAGAATGAAAAAGAGTTTACTAGTATCTAAATCTATATTCTATCTAAACATTTTGAAAAGAAAATCACTTTGATAATCACAAGTTCTCGTTGATTCGATTCTCTTTACTAAAAATATATACCTTGAATTTGTGGATGCCTCAATATGTGTTGCACTCATTCGTCAAGCAAAAATAAGCCAAAAACCAATGTATTTCACAAGCAAAACACTGCAAAGGTCCTGAAATACATTGTTAGAGGATGGAAAAGGTCGTGCTCACCTAATTTATGGCGGCTAGAAGACTTCGACAATACTTCTTAGCCCATATGATCACTGTATGAATATATCATCCTATAAGGCAAATCCCTTTTCAACCAAATATGGGAAGAATAATGATGAAATGTTCACTTGAACTATAAGAATTTTACATCAATTTGAAGTCAATAAGGCTTTAAAAGAACAAATGCTCGTAGTAGAAATGACCGCTATGCTACGACCATACTTCCTCACACTTATGGATATAAAGTCCTTACTACGGATCACACAATAACGACTTAAGGGGCAACTAAGCTAGACTCATGAAAAGCCCTTGCTTGACGATCCTCTATCGAACAAGCACTCAATTGTAAGATGGCCCAAATATGTCCTCTTGATTTGCGTATAATGGCCTGAACAAAGGCCAAAACATATGGCTTACACTGACCCATCATCCTTAAACGAACTAAAAATAAAAGATCCCTTGGATTTGTAGCATCCCCGATGATTCACATACAACAACGTTGACGGCTACAATCATTGATACCCATCGACTATAATTACCTGCCAACGGCTACTTCGATAGCCATACCGCCTATTGTGTAAAAAGGTCATTGGCCTATAACTCATGGTACACACAATTTATCATTTAACTTATCATTATTTTCTCTCTTGTTGGCTTGAACGTAAGAGTGGTTGTGGATACTTCTTTGAACTCGCATCTCTGCTATTTGTCGGATGCCATCATTTTGATCAGAACATATCAAAAGTAAAAAATGTAAGAAATCTCTGATTTTGATTTTCTCTAGTGTCAATAATTTATGTGGCGGGTAAGTTCATAAAGAATTATACTCCAACTTCAATCGAACCTCTTGTTAATGATGATGAGATTGGTTTTCAGATTAGTCGGTATTTTGACTAGATACCAAGTTTTAAAAAATGTGAAAAAATATTAAAAAAAAAAGGAAAAGAATATTTGAAAATGATCTTATAGAACTCAACCAGTAAACATGATACTATACTAAAACAGTTGAAAAAATAATTATTGTGGTCAAAAATAGAAAAGCAACGGGAAGAGAATATGTGCAGCATGGAATAGAATGAATGTGCGGTGTTAATTGCTCCAGTCTTAACGGATCCATCATCCATGTACTTTCTGCTGTGGCCTTAAGAGATTTTACTACACACAATACAAATAAGGCACCACAAACACAGGTAAACGCGTGCAGGTAATATATATCTTTTCGTGTACATATCTGTGTATAAGGGACTTACATGTCTTTGGTTTATTTTATGGCAAAAATTGATTAGGATTATATTGATTGTTGTCAAATTAACTTTAGTAAAAATTATATTTACGTTAAAATAATTTATTATGTTTAAATATATTTATATAAAAATGAGTTAGCTAGACAGTAAAATCTAGTAGTGTAAATTGTTTTCGTGAGCACACTCAATTGTGGAAATATGTAAAGATCGAAGTTCAAAGTCTTGATTCTTCACTTATTCATACTTTTATATTAATTCAAACACCTTACACATCTGAGTTATATTTTATATGATATCGAATATAGTTTCTGATTTTTACCACATTATTTTTTATCTTTCATTGATTATAACATTATAATTTCAAATGTGTGAGATACAATATTCTATTTCAAATGTCTAAATAACAGTCAACTCTTTTATAGTCATAATCTCAAATAAATTTTATTTAGACACATATATAACGGATAAAATTTTATAAAAATAATAATTTGTTCACATCACTTAATATAATCTTTTAAATTTTTGTTATTTATTACCCATGTGTGTTGCCAAATAAAATTTATTTGGAGTTATGATTATGGAAAGTTAGTCCAACACATCTCAAATCCAATAGCTGTACACAGTGTACACTATTCTGTCCAGTGAAGTTGTTGTAGAAGATCCAATTTATTGTATCATAAATATCCCTGCAATATTTCATTTGCAATTGTACACCATGTCTCATCCCAATAATGATGCCTTTTTTTCTTTCTCTGTGTTTCTGTCTCTATTACAACAATTTCTATCAGGCAGCTTTTCATTAAAATCCTCTGCTACTGATGTTTCTCACAGCTTCAATTCGTGTGAAAATTTCTTCCTTCTGGGTGGGTGGGACCCATAAACATAAGAAATAGAAGAAAGAACATTGGAGACATGTTTTATCAAGCATGCACCAGCATATCCCGGTTCAGATATCTTTTCAGGATACGCTCTCTACGGATTCTTCTATAAATCTAATTGCCACATTCTTTTCTACTCTACTATACTAATAATACTATAGATAAATAAATAAATTTTGATATTATTAGATTAAATTATTATTCAAATTAATAAAAATATAAAATGTATTGTACTTGCAATGTGGTAGATGATTGTATTATGCAGTGGTTTTAAGTTGACCTCCTGACCTGACACCCATTTCAATTTTAAGTTACGTGAGAAGCAAAATCAAATTTAGTTTCTCATTTACTTACCATAAACTCATACTCTTTAATCTTGCTTGTGAATGCTGAATTATTTATTATAATAAACTTATAAAACACATGTCTTTGTTCTTATTCTTTTAATTACAAAAAAAATATATCCTCTTTTACGTTTGCCAGCCTTCACGTCCAACTGCCCAAGTAACCATCCATCCATGAGATGATCCAACTACCATTCTATTCTTTTGTACTACTCAGCTATATATGTCCCTTATTACTTTCTCTAGTTTTATATATAAGCAACAAAAATAATTACATGTTAGATTTTAGAAGGCCTAAGTTCGGTCAGCCAAACAATTGAACGTCTCAGTCTGATTTGTAGTTTATTATAAAAACATCTACAATAAATATGTTCAATTTTATGTACTTAAATGAGTATCAATGTGGATATTTAATAGGTTTTTATTTGTGTGTCTGAGTTTTCAATAACTATTATTATTTCGTTTATCAGACAAAAAGAAAAGAAATCAACCATTTTGCAGATTAGTTCAAACTCATTTGAATTATGATTAGGTTTGGTCGAGATTAAATCGGTTGAACCATACATATAGTTGTTTTAATAAGTTTTCTATTTCTTTATTAGTTATCCAGCCGTAGTTTTTTTTTTTTTTTACAAAAATTGAAACTGTAGTTGACACTTGACATTATTCAAATAATTGCACGTGACACAAAAGTCTTGCCAATCTGATTTTCAAAACATTCATTTAAATCAAATTAAAGCAATTAAATTTTCACGGTAATGGTCATTGCAGTTTGATCTAATAAGATCGGCCAGATTCAATTCTCACAATAGTGATTTCAATATTATGACTAATAGTTGTCTAATTGTCTATCACAGCTACATTATAATTACATCATCTTACATTCTCATAATGAATACTTCATAATTGAGATAGCGTAGAAGAATAGGTTTGGTCCACATGCATGCGGGCATTTTCATTAATTAATAAAGAGTAAATTACACTCTTCATTACTCAAAGATATTTGAATTACACTTCTATCACTCTTATGTTAAAATATACACTCCTCTCATCCCTTATTCAAAATATATTATAAAACTTTTCACTCATCTCCCCTAAGAGAAACTTGAATTACATTCCACTCTCCTCTTATGTTAAAATCTACACTTTACCCCCTCAATATATTTTTTATTTTATTTCTAATAATCTAGCAAAAAATAAATCTAACACACTTCTAAAAAATAGTATTGCGGGTCTATTTAGATATAATCAAAATTTGAATACATATTTTTGCTATTTTTTATTCATAATTTCATTAACATGTAGTTTTAAACCCTATTATAAAATATGAAACAACCCAAAATAAAATTAAAATATGTGAAAAATTACTAAAGATAATAAAACATGGTTATTTAAAAGTTAATTTTATACTCTAAATTATAAAATCAATAGCAAAATATTTAAATTTAATTATCATTGACATTTAAATTATAATGAAATGAATTTATTTTTCTTAAATGGTGGTTCAAAATTAGTATATATCATAAAAATATTTTGTATGTTAAAATATATTAAAGTGTAGTGCATATTTAATTATTAAGGGAGGGGATTGTAATTGAAGCATCTTATAAGAGAGGGGAGTGTATATTTTAACACAAGAGGGGAGTGAAGTGTAATTCAAGCATCTTTAAGGGGAGAGGGAGTAATTTACTCATTAATAAATTCATAAGTAGTAGAGACAAAATTGGAGACAAGAATATATCGTTCGTATAGATGTCGTTATATGTCAAGTTAGTAAGTAATTTTACAAGGGATTGAAATTTTTTATATAATGGAGGAAACAATAAGAGAAATATGTTTGGATTGATCGTGAGATCGTCAGAATTACGGTGAACAAATGTGATTTTGGATGGTTCAAAGGATACATCGTACATATAAATGTCATTATATATGTATATATACGATGTTTTCTTTTCACCTCATTTTCTTAGTTGTGCATTCGTCCTGACATCCATGAAATGATGGGTGGGATCATAGTCGTTCATATAAAATAGGAGGCTCACTTCTCTTTTTAAAATAGGCCCCAGTAAAATAAAAACGTAATTTTTTGTATAGATAAGCTTCATTAAAAAATCACTATCAAAACAACTTCTAAACATGAAATGAAATAAAAAAAATTAAGTGAAAGAGAGGTGAAATTTACCAAACGATATCATTTGGATTTGTCACTCCACCGTTGTGGGAAAGGGAAAAACGAATGGTTAATGCGAAAAAAGAAATGATTGTTGTGATTCTTTCAATGAAATAGCTTTTCAAATTGATTGATTAAGTGATTATAAAAATTGACGGTGGTTTGATAGCATCAAATTTATGTCCAGAAAGTAGAACTAAAGTCTAGAAAAAAAACTCATACGTGTATCGAAGAAAGAAAAAGAAGTAACATGTGATTTTTTAATTTAAGTGAGGGGTGGGTATTATACTTAATTTTTTTTAAGGCCCATAGTTTTTAGAGGCACGGCTTGGTTGAGCTCCTTGCGCTCCCCAGAGGTCCGTCCCTGCATGAAATGATGAGTGCGTTGTTGAATCAAGATGAATTTTACAACAATATCTCTAAGATTTAATTGATAACAATGTATGGAAGAAAAATTGAGTACTCTAAAGTTTGTTCAAATGTGACAACTAGAATTAAATTTCGACTCTAAAATTAACCTTCTGGCCTTAAAAGTCAACGATTTGAGCAAAGAAGAACAATTATAATGCTCAAGAGAAGCCGATGGCAACGCTCTGATATGAAGATGATCAACAAAAAGTCAAAGCAATGATAAAGTATTCATCAAATTGTTAAGACAAAACTCTAATATGAGTCAATGGTCAACGTTTTGACAAGGAGAATTCATTCGTCCATTTTAAAAGTTTTGATGAATCCATTAATCAGCTCAGATCAACATGAAAAACCACGAAAATTTACTACTTTTCACTAAACAGATTAAATAAATATCTAACCATTTAAAACACATTGCAGCCTTTCTTTTGCTTAAAAAAAAACACATTTTTGAAATATTTCCAAAATCGCTAAAATTTTCATCATGAATCAATTCCAATTTTTCTTCTTCACATTTATGCTCACATTGACGATTAAAAACGCTTTAGCAAAGAACTTTAAACAACAAAGCAAGAAAAATCACATCCAATTCAATAGGGCTCAACCCCGTGGTAAAAAGAGAGAAAAGGGAGATATAAGAGAGAATTTTTTTAAACAAACTAGACCATCGACCCGTGCTGTAACACCCAAGGCTGATGAGGGCGGGGAGTAGTCACCGGTGCACAAGGCACGACAATGAGCGACTCCCGACAGCTTCTAGAGGAACCAAATTACACCGGAATGAGTGGGATCTGAGGCCATGTAGGTATGGGATTACATGGTTGAAGGAAGGCTTATAAGAATTGTTTGGTACTACCTATATCAACAAGATGCATCTTCTTTTTGGTAGCCCATTCCATAAGAACTTCATAGTTAAGCGTGCTTGACTTGGAGTAGCCTTTGGATGGGTGACCTACCGGAAAGTTTTCTGGTAAGCGTGCGAGTGAGGACAAAGCATGCTGAAAAGACTCATGTTGATTTGTGGGGTCAGTCTGCAATCCTGAAAGTCGTTTGGGATGTTGAAAATGGTATCAGAGCAGACCTCTCCCAGTACGGTGTGGTTCGGGGACGAACCAAGCAGAAGCTGGTGGGCATGTAACACCCAAGGCTGATGAGGGCGGGGAGTGGTCGCCGGTGCACAAGGCATGGCAGTGAGCGGCTCCCGACAGCTTTTAGAGGAACCAAATTACACTGGAATGAGAGGGATCCCGAGGCCGTGTAGGTATGGGACTACATGGTTGAAGGAAGGCTTATAAGAATTGTTTGGTACTACCTATATCAATAAGATGCATCTTCTTTTTGGTAGCTCATTCCATAAGAACTCCATAGTTAAGCGTGCTTGATTTGGAGTAGTCTTTGGATGGGTGACCTACCGGAAAGTTTCCCGGTAAGCGTGCGAGTGAGGACAAAGCATGCTGAAAAGACTCGTGTTGATTTGTGGGGTCAGTCTGCAATCCTGAAAGTCATCTGGGATGTTACACGTGCTAACACACGAGTCATATGGAAGATAATATTTGACGGTAATAGGTAACAAAATAGTTTAGATGATTGTCATGATTGTCATATAGAATTTCATAATATTAAGAAGCATAGATGTTGGTACTGTACCATAACATAATTTTCCATGACACCGTCCTTGATACCGTAATGTAACATGATAGGTTAAGTATAGCAAGGCGGATTAACATTTATAAGTAAAAGATTAAATTAAGTATAGCGAGATGAGTTAGCGGTTATTCCTTTAAAAAAAAACATATAATTTGGAACATAATTTTATTTTACTTTAGATAAACATTAAATGCAAAAGTGTGGAGCGAAAAATTAGGTTAAAATTAGAGATGACATTTTGCATAAATTAAATCTAAGGTTAATATAATAAAGTCACGCGAAAAATTAGGTTAAATTTAAGGTTAATATTACGTCACAGATTAACATTTAGAAATAAGAGATTCATCGTGCACAGTCTTGCCTTTTATAGATATTGATTGAGTTTGAAAATAAACAAAACTTGATTCACTAGCGGTTCAAGACACACGTTACTAATAATGCTTTATTTTTGTTCTTCGACAATTCTAACCCGAACACTCGAAAACCACTACTCACATGACAATCTATTTTCTCGAAAAAATTCTCATTCTAGAATTTCAAAAATATAACGACTCAAAATCTCATTAAAAATGATGTATGAATTCCCTAATTAAATTTAGATGACTTTCGAAGTCCACTCGATTTTTAATCACATACAAATTTATATTGGATTTCACTTCAATTTAGATGACTATCGAAGTCCACTTAATTTTTAATCACGTACAAATTTATATTGGCTTTCACTTAAATTCAAAATTCGTCGCAATGCATAGAAATTAGACAATTCACACAACACAACACAACATAAATATTTCACATATCGTCATGCTTTCACACGTCATATTAAGGATAAACACACAAGAATCATAATCATTTCAAAACAAATAAACGCATAAATTCAAAGTAACACCTAATTAAGCTTAAGAGACTGAAAATCATAACACTAGCTAGGGCTAGACTATGAATACAGTGCACGTTTTAAGGGAGGTTGTGCACATTAAATTTTGTCAATGGACAACACATGAAATAGAAAGATTCTAGACGAACGTAGGGTGCTTTGACCCCCTCAATGAAGGAAACTTACGCACTACCTGCGTAAATAAATAACAGAGTAAGACTAACTATTGTAGGTCATGTTATCTGACGTAGAATTAAAATTTGACTATAAATATTCATTATGTATATTTATTTAGAAGACATATAATCAATCAAACTAAAATTTCTTAGTTCCAAAACTCCAAAAACATCGTATATAACACTATTTGAGATATTTAAAAAACTCATATACGAGGGACAACGTTTCCCCTCAGCACAATCATTTGAAGAAATAAAATAAAAAATAAAAGCTATCAATCGATACCCAAACTAAATCTTTAGTTGACAACAATTTCTAAACTAATATCATATTAACATTTGTTAGCATGATCACTTATAATTATACGGTAGCTCACAATTACAAACGGCAAGCAAGAGAAAACACTTGTTAGGTCATAGTTTGTATTTTCTTTAACTTTCTTTATTATGTTATCGTTGTTGCTGAGGTGGCATCTTTTGTTTGCGTCCTACCTTCTTGGCCATATATACCTCTTCTAGATCCAAAAATAACCAAGCACCCCTACTACCCTAAAATCAAGCTATCTCTGCAACCCCTCCCAACGAAACAAAATCCCACCATTCTGCCAAACAAACTCACTGTTTTAGTCATCACTCCTTTGTGCAATGCGTGGTGCCTGCCTACTAGCTAGCCAGTACTACCTTTGTACTTTTAGTTTACAAGTTTCAGTAAGAATTTTGTCTTTATTTTTTGTATTCCTTCCTAGGATCTAGTTTAGTTTTATACATCAAATAAAAAAAGAAGATTTAGTTTCATATTTATCTTTAATCTTTATACTTTTTTTTAGGAAATTTATCTTTATACTTTTATTTTGATTCTTTCAATAAAAGTTACCGAAACCGAGTTGTATAATATTAACTTAAAAATTTTCCTAAATAAAAAAAAAAGTTAACTTAATAAGTACTAAAGGGTAGTGTCCTTCAAAAAAAGTACTAAAGGGTAGTGATTAAAATTTAAATATGCGTACATAGAAGCATGAGACAAAATTCTACATATTTTTCTCCAAAATAAATAAATTCTACAAACATTTTTCTTAGAGAAATCTCTCTCTCTCTCTCTCGGTATATGTGTGTATATATATTGATGCATTGTATTTATGAAATATATACTTATATTTATTGAATTTACTTATATAAAGTGATGAGTAATTTGTTTCTTTACAATAATATAGATACAATGTTCTCTGTATCGTTCTAATTTTATCGGATGTCTCCGAAGGGACAATATAGATACAATGTTTTCACTACCGTTTAACCATGACTAATAAATTCTAGAAAAACATGCATATGGTATACAAGAGTATGAGATTGAACCTCTGATACTTGTTTAAAGGGTTAAAATTCCTTAATTATGACTAATTTTAATGCTAGGATATTGTCCATGTTCAAATGCAGAGACTAATCTTTAAAATATTTGAGATCCATTTAAAGTTTCACATTTCCTAACCAAATTTTTTTCATATTCACCGACGAGAGATCGAACCTCGATCAAATGATTAAAAAATCCAATTATATTTGCCATTTGTGCCATATCATGTAACTGATTTATATCTTTTAAATATATTTATAGAAGGAGATATATTTTTTTTTTATCAAACATGACCTCATAATATAAATGTATAAAAATAAAAATAAATTAGATAACTAATTTAAGTTCTAAATGTCATGCCAACACGTGGTTATGACATATGTTAAAGTTTCCACAACCAGTAAATATTTATTAAAAAAACATTTATCAAAAAGTTTGAAAAATAAATTAACATAATTTTCATCTTTAATACCTTAACCTATGCTCTATGGACGCATTTTAATTACGAAATTATTTTATTTAAAAAAAAACTAAGAATAGTATCATAGTAATATTAAACATTCTATATTTGACCAAATTAGAGTTAGATGTTAAATAAAATGAAATATTACTCAGACTACACAAGCATGATCGAAATTTTATCTAGCTTACTAATAAAAGCTTAGCCTTGTAATTTATTTTTATTTTTTTTAGGCAGAATAGAAATTAAATTATAATGAAAAAGAAGTACAAAATACGGGGGCAAAGTATTTGACCCAGTAAATCACAAAAGTTAAACCATCAAGGGTGATTCAGGCAAATAAGTACAAAGTGATACAAAAAAGATAAACAACCCAAAAACGGCTACTACCACGGACAATCCAATGAGCCGTCGTGTGGACGCAAAACCAAATTGCAAAAAAAAAACACATAGAGTGGATGTTCAAAGCATTAAATAAGCGTATGAATCACATGTTAATACAACAACGATCTAAGTTCCAACAACTCAATTCAAAACGGAGCAAGTTAATTAACGCCCTTTCAAGTCATACCAACCAATAACGAATGGAAGCAGAAAGCACAAAGTTGCCTAGGTCTTGAAACAGAAATCAACTTACAGTCGTAGTCCAGATCGAGGGATGAACAAACGACGAAAGTCCATCACTGTCCATCGACAATTCATTAAGCGACAACAACGGATGTAGTCCTGAAGGAACTACAAACGACTACCATCAATGTGGAGCATCTATGGACCTAACCCTTTAGAGCAACACCAGGGAAATCAAGTTTTCTCATGACGTCGTAAAATTATTATTAATATCATGTTTTTTTTTGTGTTCCTTATTTTTAGCTTTTTTAAAAGGGTCCTGCTAACTTGTGGCCCTGAGGCATTGGTTAAGCATACCATAAAAGAGAATTATTACCATAAAGGAAACTGTTTTTGACTTTATTATAAATTAATTACACAATTTCAATACATTAACTACTATATAATTTCATTTTTCAAATCCTTAACCAGTGTCCCAGAGGTACCGGTTAACATTTCCCCTTTTAAGAATAGAATTAAAACATCTAAATTTTAAATAATTAAAACAATTACTCCAGTCATTGTATTCTCTATTCTGTGTTATGGATAACATCCAAATAATAATAGACACACTTGATAACTTACAAGGATTATTGAGGATGGATGTATTAGAATTGATTGATACTAGTATTGATGGAGACTGCATCGTAAAAAGCTTTTAGATGAGACAAGTATCCCTGTGCTTTGTCGGTTTCAGAACTCAGATACTCTGTCTGGTCTATGGAAATTAAAGTGAATCCTTTCTCGAAACTTACCACCTTACATAATAAGCAACTTTTTATTACTACTACTATTAGTATGGCTCTTAAGAGGGCCAAAGGCCCAAGCTCTCTCTTATGGTTTTAACCTAATAAAAAAACATTGTTAATTTATTCAACAAAATATATTAGTTAAATCATATAAAGTTCATTAATTTAATTATTATTATTATTATTAAATGTTAACCTTAAACTGATTTTCTTGTAAAACAAAAATATCTTTGAGATTTTAGCATCATTTTATTGTATTTCGATCCAAATATGTTTGTGCAATCTTGAATTTTTAGTTAATTATTAGTGTTTTAATATGCGTGAGAAGGTTTAGTTTGATAATTACTTGATTCATCACGGGAGTAATTTAAATTCTGGGATTGTTGGAGTTTACTTTTGAGATTTTTTTTACAACTTTATCATTTTCTTCCCTTACAACTGATTTAATACAAAATTTCGTTTTTATACTTATTTTTTATGTTATTCTTCCTCTCAATTTAGGAAATTTAAAGCCTAACTTAATTTGAAAAATAAGAGGAATTTGAATGTGCAGAGAAAATATGAAAGAAAATTGCGGCAAAAAAAATGATTATGCACATAAACGCTTATAGAAACATACATTTACCCAACAAAAACAGTTTTTTTTTGAGGGAAATAAAAAAAAAGTTGAATTGTTTATTTGGATACATCAATCATTTTTGTCTCTATTAGACATTTTAAGTTTGATTTTAGTACACCTTATATCTCATCTCATATAGAGGAGTGATATTTGTATCATACACATATTTGGATCACTTATAGCACTTTAGTTCCAATCTTTCTTGAGTTGTTTCAATGATAATATATCTGGGCGTGCTCATTTTTTCCAATTAAAGTTTTATGCTTCTCGTTTTATCTTTTAGAGGTTTTGCATTGCATTTGGAGCATGTAAAATATCTTTATGAAAGTCACGTAAAATAAGGAAATTCAAAGGTTCATAAAAAAATGCTTGCAAGGAAATTCTATGTTTGAACCTTAACAACTTTGCTCCTTCTACTACTTTAATTGATGGATCTCATTATATTTTTTGTGAAGTTTCGTCCTTCTATGCTTGCTTGCTAGGTTTACAAATTTGCATGTTAAAATGTCTAACTTAATGTTATGTCTGTAAGCCTAATTTGAGTTTTGAAACCATGAAATGTTTAATGTATATTACTACGATTTTACACTTGATTTAAGAATTTTCAACCAAGACTTGAATGTATTTCTTGATAAATGTGATGTCGTGCTTTCTAATGTTAACTTAGTTCATAAGAAAGGATCTTATCCCGCTCAAGGAATGCAATGATAGAACAAAGAAGTATTTACAAACGATACAAAACAACACAAACAAAACAAAAAATGGAGTAGCCAGAAGCAAAGTTGACATTTTTCGCTTTCATTAGCCAAATAGTATGAATAGAAACCTGAACATATTTAAAAAAACCTTCTAAATTTCCAAATTGAATTAATTGATCAGCAAGATATAATTGATTAGCTGATAAAATGCCAACCTATTGTCGAACCAAATACCACATGCTTCAAAGAAAGCGCAACCAAAGAATAGATGATTGACGCTTTCCTCCATCTCGCAACCACCCACATACAAACCAATATTAGACATAATAACTTCATGTCTAACCAAGTCATCTATATTAAGTAACTTATTTCGTAACAACTACAAGGAAAAAAGAAAACTTTTAACGGAACTGATTTATTTGAAGAGTATTGCTATTCCACACGAAACGAAACACACGACCAATTCATTTATTTTTAATAAAAAAGGATAGAATGGGCTTTTTCACACAATACATGGTTTATGTGTAGTGTTTTTTTTTTGGGTCAGGTAGCCTAGTGACTAGAATTCACCTTATAAGGTGAATAAATTGGGTGTCCGGGATTCGAAACCCGACCCCTGCATATAATAATGCATTGTCCTACCAACTGAGCTATGCTCACGGGACGGTTTATGTGTAGTGTTATTCTTGTGTTTCTTGTGTCCAGGCTTCGTAACAAATAGAATTATCCTTAATTGAAATAATCTCGGTAGCATTTGAACGCACATTCTCATCCACATTTGATAGCAAATGATAAATCCGCTTTCTGTACACGAGGTACCAGATCAGCCAATCTTCCCTGCTTTCTTGCAAAATAATATTATGTAGCAATTCACAACACTCCCCCCACCTGCTATTCCTCCCATGCTAATAACCTACACCACTATTTACAAGCTTCCCCATACACCACAACCTAAGGAACACATATTGGCAACTGAAATCAAACATGTTTTGGATAATTCAAAAATACATTTGAACCTAACACATAATAGATCGCCCTCCAACCACCCATCATACCAAAAAAAAGCGTTTTGACCCAATCACCCACTACACCCGCCAAATTATCGTAAATCTAACTACCCACAACCAACCACACGCCTTTACGAACACCCATCATATCCTTCCACCAAGCTGATCTCAACCTCCCACCTTCCCTGTTTCGACCACCTTCATGCTTATACATCGCCACTAATATCATATATCACAAACTCACTTGGTTCAGATGCGTCCTCTAACACCATTTACCTAACAAAGTCTAATTAAATTCTCTAATTCTTAGAATCCCAAACCAACTTGTATCTCATTTCATCCATGGAGTTTTCCCTACATCCTCACCACCCGCCCGAAAAAACATTTAAAAATATAATGACTAGATGAGATAATACATGTGGGACTCTAATTAATTACAGTTTGCTGAATTATAAGACTTTTCAAAATCGAATTTAAATAATAATAATAATAATAATAAAAAAAATTTGTCGCCCTTTTATAAAAGCCGGCTAGAATTCAAATATTTTACTTCCAACAATTAGTGTTAATCTATTCGCTGGAACTTTTGCAACCACTTTATACAAGCACCCAACAAGAGATATAGGTTGAAAACCCGTCAAACGCTGCATGACTCTTAATTAACATCGTTGAGGCCAAGACTCTTGCAACTATCATAATCCCACACAACTTGTTTCACCTTCTCTTCATTGAAAGGTTTAATCAAACCGCCTTTGTCGATCACATTAAAAGTTTTGAATTAAAATGATTAGCAAAATGATGGTAGACTGTTGCTCGGGCATTAACACGCCCTCCGCATGCGCTCCATTAACAAAATTAGTGATAATAGGGTTGCTCCTCCTTCTACTCGACATTGACCCACAAAAGAATTTTGAGTTAGCATCACCCTCCCAAAGCCAATGGTAAAAAAACAATTTTAAAATATTGTAGCGTCGACAAAAATATTTAACCATTATTTTATTCTGCCAAAACAAACCATTGTTTTTATCTAGATTTAGTTAATATTGTTCTCGTGAGCTTAACTCAGTTGGTATGGACAATGCATAATATATGCAAGGTCCATGTTTCAAACCCCGACCACCAAAAAAAAAGATTTAGTTAATATTATGTTTAAGTGCATGTACTCTATATTCTTAGATTTGTTTTATTTTAGGCAATATAATGTTTTCCCAATGTGTCTAGAGAGAGGATATGGTCATGGACCATGGTACCACTTATGGCCCATGTGGATTTTGGGGAAACATTTCTTTAAATAGGGTTTTGAGACTTCATTTTGTTAGTGAGCAATGGTCTAATTTTTGTTTTCTAATTGATTTTTATCATTGTCATTTTTGTATTCAGTGGAGCTACATAGTCTTAAAGTATTCTCAATAGTACTTAACTTTCTCCTATCGTGGAACTGGGGTTTGGTTGCACGGGGATGTTTTGAGGAATTGGTGGAAAAGAGGGAGGAAATGAAGTGGAATTCTGATAGCCACTGTGGAACTAGGGTTGGGTTGCATGTGGAAAGGAAAGGGAGAGTGGACTATTTTTTAGGAAAAAAAGTGAAATGTTTTACGGGGTGGGGATTTAAAATGTGCGAGGTGTAGTTAAAATTCCCTTAAGGTGGATAAGATGCAAATTGGTGGGTTAATTTATTGTTGGATTACGCAAGAAGTGGGAAAAGGTCCATTAGTCATGGTTATTGAATCTAGATAATTGCTATTCTCCCATTTAAATTTGCTCATTCCCGTCAAATAGCCGAGCTTGAGTTAACTCACACATGTGTAATTTCAATGTGAGTTACTTCATGTAGGTGTATTTTTCAGCATGAGTTAACTCACGTAGGATGGGAATAAGCAAAAACTGATGGGAGAAGCTCTTGAATCTAACTGCTATGAAAGCGTGTTTCTTTATTTATTTTACTAATTTTCCGCGCACTCCACGAGTTTCAAATTATTTAATCTAAGTAAAAAACCATCCAAAACCCTCCATCTTTTTGGACTTTATAATCCAAAATAACACGCGCGAAAAAGATTTTGGTGGGAAAAGAAACACTCAAACATATTTACTCCACATTCTGGGCTATATAGGCAGGCTTTGATTTTCGTTTTTTGAAGTTAAATTGAAGTTATCCATCTCACAGAAACTAGAAGGATAAAAATGACCCAAGATTCTTGCATGATAAATGCCTTTTGGAGTTTTTCCATGTACTTACGGAGTTACAGTGTTAAATTTGATTTCTCAGCAAATTGATTCTCTTTAAAGAGATGGAATCAACCGGGAATCGCTTATAAGTTGAAGTCGTATCCATTTATTTATCTATCAAACTTTAGAAATTAAATTTTCTGATTTTTTTTTTCAATTTGTTTTCTTTATAAGGACACTTACTAAGAAATCAAGATTAGAAACTTGTTAAAATTATATATAGTTTTGGGGTTTGTAAACGTAACTTAAATGATAAAATTCTCCAACATTTAATGTGTGTGAATTTTACCGCTATATTTTGTAGAACTATTTATTTATTTATTTTTTTTATAGTTTTGGTTGGGAGACACAAGGGTGACTTGATATTATAGATTAATATCAAAATTTATTGATATGGTCTATATGACACTAGCATTCAATTCAACAGTTGATTTTGAAAAATATTTATAGTGTAGAATATTATTGAATGAAGTATGCTAATTTACACCGACTTATATTTTTAGTGCATGTGAATTAGCAAGTTATAAATATAAATTTGTTAGATACACCTTAAGATGTAATTTGTTAAGTTAGACTAACTAAAAATGTAGTACATGCAAGTTATCAAATTTTACATAGACTTGATAACTTATATCGATCCAGTTAGTGGTCAAAAGTAGCTAAGTTATAAAAAGAATTGTGAAATTAGCATCTAGAATATACAATTTTCATGGGAAGAAAAATGGAAAGACCATCGTAATTTTTTAATTTTTTTGAATAAACCATCGTAATTTTTTTTTATAGATAAATGTTAATTTGTTAGTATATTGTCGGAAGAAAAGGAGAAATGTTAATTAGTAGCCGAGATCGAACCTTGAACCTCCGTCTTAAACTTCTTCAATGTCCAAACCCTTGCCACTTGGCTACACCTAGTGTCACGTATATGGTCATCGACCCTATAAGATGCAATCAGCTAAAGTTGTTATCCATCTTTATTGAATTGATCAATGTTGTCTTTATCTCAAATTCTCACTAAAAAGATGCGACCATCTTATCCATTAAGATGTGCATATATGATATATGCTACTATTAAAAATTGAATCCTACACAAGAAACAAAATATATTTGATACCCACTCCAATGTATGCCATCACAGGTGTGGGTAATGGGGGACCCTTTGCAGATAGAGTTTGTTTATTTTTACATCATGATCCAATGAAACTCCACAAGATAAAAGAAGGATAATTGAACAGGGAAAGTTTAGTTGATGATATAATTTCATGTCCCTAAAGTGGTCAAAATGTTGTTGAGGTGGGGGAATTAAATAGAGTACATATTTCTTACCCGTGACTTAGAAAAAAAGAAAACTTGAGTAGCATATATTTATAATCTTAACCTTAAATCATTTTATATGTGCCATTTTATCAACTCTATCACCCAATTCACTCTCTTTCTGAAAAAAATTCTTCTTCCTTAAATTTCAAACCCTTTGAGACCATTTTCAAGATGACAACAAAGGAAATAAAAGTTCAAATTTCATCAAGAAATGATGTGATTCAACAAAGTGGTCTTTTGAGACAAGCAAATATGAACAAGAACAATTGTTTATGTTCTCCAACAACACATGCTGGATCATTTAGGTGTAGGCTACATCGTACACCTAGTCTCATAAGGACAAAAAGTATGGAGTCCTCATCATCTACTCATGGTTCTGTGGTTGATGCTAATGGTGATGCCAACAAGGATTAGATCTTTTGTTGAATTCAATGTTCATTATCATGCTGCTTTTATCAACTGTTTACTTGTGTTACAATTAGTATTTTATCAACTTTTTTCTCAGTTCTTTTTTTTTGTTTTGTTTGTATGACTGATAAATAGTACTCTCTCCGTCGTAGAATAGTTGACTTGTTTGAAGGGAAAAAAAAACGTGTGCCAAAATAATTGTCACTTTTAATTTTCTAGGCGATATTAATTATATTGTTTCAACTGAACCTTTAGTTAATACTACATGCATCCGTTTCAATTCAATATCTTCAATTTTGCATGTATGGTAATTATAAACATACAAATATTTGATTAGTATGGTGTAATAAAAGTACTATTACTGTGTGTGAAATGATGAAATAGGACCATTATTGTGGGACAGAGGGAGTAGCATTTTATGTAAAGCAATTTATCTAGTGGACTTGGAATGATTGTGAAAATCTGTCCCCTTAGTCAATGGTTTTGGGATTGTTACAAAACTCATTAGGTGTCTCTTTCTGCATTATAGGCAAGAATCACTTCAGTGAGCTTTTTGCACTTTTTCTTTCTTTAATTTTTTATGTTTTGTTTAGGAAGTGTACCTGTAAATTATATCCTGCTAACATAAAGTAACAATGTGATTATGATATAAGAGTTGTAACCACTGAGAAGATGCAATACTGTGATGCATCAAAACGAGTTTACACCCACATTTTATAGACTTTATCAACATGTTTAGGGATATGACGGGTTAGTTTGGTACGTTTTTTTTAATATTGTGATCTGAACCGATTGATAATAGTTCGTTCAATTTTTGCAATATTTTTAAAGATCATGCTATATGGCCTAGAGCTATTGAGACTCAGGCTGCACATAATACACATTCACACAAGAAAAGACTATTTACAGTGCAGATGTTTAACTTGACCAACAATTCAGTTGCTGTATAGAATTGTGTTTGTAACTGTGTGTTTTGTAATGACAAAGAAGGTTTTAAATCATGATTACAGTAACAGCTACATAACAATCTTTGACATTATAAAAAATTGTGGTTGGATACGGTTGATGTGGCTCAATCGCGGCTGTGGACTTTCTTAGAACAACCTGATGACTATTAGAGAAATATGACAGTTACAGTTAAATTGCAATTAGATTCATTTCAATTACATTTTTTACTGCTGAGTGAGCACCACTGTAACTAACTGAATTCAGTTAGTTCATTGAGTTTGAGGTCAAGTAATTTATGCATAGACATTTGTACTCTCAAATTTAGTTTGATGTTATAAAGCAGAAATACAAACACGGACACTAGAACAACATTGACACGTCGATGTTGGTAATAATTTGAGAGAATGAAATTACTGAATGTAAGCACATGTGTTAGCATTGTATCGGACACCAATGTGTGGCAGAAGTCAGATACAATGTCGATACAGTGTCGTTGTCGACTCAATGCAAAAATGACTTCAAGGCTTCAATTATTGTAGACAAAGTTATTCAGTGATGCTGAAAAGATTTTGCTTTAAATGGAACATACATATTTGACCTTATAGTACTTTTTTCTTGGTATAGTCAATACAGATAAATAGGTGTATCAAAGAGTTTATTTGAAAGGAACCATACACAAGTCAAGTAGTTCAATTACACCATTAGGTTGTATTATTATTTATAAATAATGCTACTTAGAAGCAAACATATCATATCATAGCAGATCTTATTCTTTTTTTGTACCAAGATCGGATTTATATTGTACATCATATTTAATACTGATTTATCTTACTAATATTTCAGAGTATGATTGATCAAGGAACAATAAATACATGTTGAACCTTAAATTTATGTCACAATAACACTTCAAATCTTGTTAATAATTGTATACAAATTCCTTAAGGACGAAATTTTCTATGTGAATACAAATAAATAAGACAAATGTAATCAGATACTATTACAGTATTGAATTATTCCAGACACATGAAAATACGAAATATTTTGTCAAGACACAAGTGTTGCAGATTTGTAGACAAATACAGCAATATTGGCCCCATGATTTGTCACTGACACCAAAGATTCCTATTCCTATATCAACTTTTCATGACACTAGAATTAATTACCAAAGAGATTTTCCCTCAAAATTATTATTATTATAGGTTACATCAACCATGCACATACATTAAAAGATTCTTGTGGATTTTCCTACAAGTTACAAGGCTTTTTGCATAAAACAAAAATAGAGTATATGTTAATAATACCCTCTAAATTACCCTTACCAACATGAAAAAACTAACATAACTTAATTCATATTCAATTTTTTTCAGTAGCAGTTCTATTAGTAGACCACAATTTACTAAGCATTTTTTTAGGTTGTGTAGGAAGAGCACAAATGGACTTAAATCTAGAGTTTCTTCCAATTCCATCATCATTTACCAAACCATTTTCATCAAATTCATCATGATCCTCAGCTAGCTTCATTCTTAGAGTTGAAGACTTTGATTTTGGTGACTTGAAACCAGAAACACTCCAATTATCCTCACCTTGAATACTTGTAGTAGAGCTTAACTGTGTTGTTGTATGTTTTGATGGATCAATACCATGTGTTGTAAGCAATGCTTTGATATTGCTTTGTAATTCTGTTACTTTGCCACCATTTGATGCTGCTCTAGCTTGCTCAAAGAACAGAACTTGAACAACAACTCTTAATGGGAGTAGCTCATTTTGCGCTGCATGCATGCACGCTTCCATTGAGAGCTTTTTGCAGTCAAGAATTCTACATAGTCTTTTCCTTTCACTCTTGTTGAGTTCTGGATGAGCCTGCATGTTTCAAGTTAAGAAATACATAAATTTTAGCAAGAATAATAATAATAATAAATCTATTGCTGCCGCCTGCAGTCACATATTCACGTATTCGCACCGTCAGCACATTTGTTATGAAATTTTTTTAACTCTAAAATAACGAGCTGGAAATATGGACCGTCAAATTTTGATCCAACAGCTACCAATGAACTGACTGCGTGAATGCGTGAAATTTGTGACAAGAGTAAGTCCAATCATTACAATATCGTCTCATGGTAGAAAATTTTCTTCCATGGCCTAATTTTTATTAGTTCTATATTAATTGAACATGGTTGCTCAGTTGGTGAGGTAAGAGACACCGAATGAGTTCTAAACAGTAGGTTCTGGATTCAATCCTTGAAAACTAAATTATATTAAAATTTACTAATTTGTATAGCCAAAATAAAAATAAAAAAACCTGAACTTGAAAGTACATGTTACATCATTATAGAGTTCATGAATGGACAAAATTTGTGATGGAAAATTGAAGAGACACACTATCAATTCATGTGAAGGACATAGTACTGGATCTATGATGGAACTCTGTAACAGTTTTGACAAGAAATTTTTCTTCACGTTTTTAGCCAAATGAGTTATCAAATTATCTGAGTACATACTGCAACTATATCTCAGTCAAGATAAGGAGTCAGTCAGGCTAAAATTTCTGGTGGGTCAGTCCACACCTAACTTCCAATAAATGTTGAATAAGACAATATTTTAAGGTCAAGAGAGTTGGTTATCCACTAATTCTGTTTCATATCCTAGAATTTGAAAATGAAGTGTGAATTATGTTCTGCCACTTTTTTTCTTCTCTATCACATGTTTTTATGTGTGTATTTTTTTATTGGCAAATGTTAGTGATTAATAGTTTGTTATCAAGGTATTAAATGGAGTGACTTGAAACAAATACAATAAACATTTTATAGGAATGATTTTTACCTTGAGATAAATGTCAATAGCTCTATAGAGATCATCATGATCATATCTTGCAAATTCTGGTATAATATCAGCAAGAGCAATGAATTTTGACAATGAAAAATTCACATCTCTTGCAACTTCCTGAAGGTACCTATCCACAAGCTTTGCCACTTTCAATTTTGAACTATGTGATGCCGAAGAGGACCTCCTACTCTCTTGTAATTCAAAGTTAATATTCTCAGCCGAACGCGATCGCCTTCTTTCAAAAGTCTTCAACGATCTCGGAGGGCTAGTTGGTGGACTTTGTCCTTGTAACATGAACTGTTCCAATATAGTCATCACCAACTCAACATCATAGAGTGTATCATTTGTATAAGAAAGTGAAGGTATTAATAGATCATTCACTGTGGCTTCCTCCAATTGAAGTCCTACCCTTCTTGCTAATTCCATCTTTGAAGATGAAGAAGCATTGAGAATATTGGATGCTTTCAATAGTTTCAAAAGAAAGCTACATGAAACAGCGCCTTTTTCGGTTGGAAGCAAGCTTACTATTGACTCCAATAGCAGCCTATGCTTTGAAGTTATTTCGCTGGCCGAGTCTGAGTTAGACTCAGACTCGGCTAGTGAAACATTCTTCTTTCTATTTCCGTTCTTGGAAATATTTGGTAACCATCTAGATGCATAAATTTTCAATGCGTCACCAATGAGATTGGAAGGAACTTTGCCACCAGATTTGATTGCTATCATTGTTCTCCAATAAAGGTCTATGCTAAGTTCTGCTAAATCTTCAGCCCACCATCCTTTACTTCCTGATTTGATTCTCAAACTTTCTGTATCATTGCAAGATATGTCATCCCTCACCCTTCTAGAATGACTATGTGACAAACTCACCTTTGTAGGGTGGCTCAAGACTTTTGACGCAATAGTTTCAATGCATCTGCTGGTAATTCCCATGTCTTCCGACCACAAATGCAACGCTTTTGTGGTCTGAAGACTTACTATGGTATCCTTCCAACCGTGGAGGATGCAAGAATTGAAGAAAACCTCAAGCTTGTGAATCAAGTTTCCTTTTTCAACTTCTTCTGTCATTTGGAGATATTCAGCAGCACATCTTGCAGCTACAATGTTGTAAGGACTTAGAGTAATTTGTATTCCATAGCAGAACTTAGCACACAACTCAAATGCTTCCACTCCACCCGGAAAATCAGGAAGTTGAACTATTTGGTGATGAGATGAATCAGGAGGTGATTCTGAGCATAATCTTTGCAGGCATAAGCATTTGGACAGCAGGGGAAACTGAAAAACATCAGCATGAACTTCAGATAAGTTACCAAAGTAAAATTATACACTTATGAAGAACTGACACGGACCCCAGAGACAACACTGATACTAACACATTGATACAGATAATAATTTGAGATTTTTTTCTGAATGTAACAATATGTGCCGGTGTCGTGTAAGTGTCTGACTGAGAAGCCTTCAATTTGAAGTGTCAGTACTACATAGAAATATACAATTGAATAAATAAATAAATAAAAGAAACTTGATGAGTTTATTCTACTTTCAAGAAACATACCTTGTGAAGAAGATATCTACTTCCCCTTACTTGAATTATGAGATCACTAGAAACTTCAGAAGAGATTGTCCTGCATATACAAAGAAAAGAAACCATGTTACAAAATTAAAGAAGCCAAAAATGAGATGCATCATCCAAGAACAAAGATGAAATTTATTTTTGTTAATGTCTTACCTTATAGCTTCTGAAGTGTAGAAAGTATCTGGACGAGATCCAAGTTTCATAAACTTCATGGCTTTAAGTTTCTTACCTTCTTCTAAATCATGTGTTAAACAAAACTAGCCACTTGCATAATAATTCAGTGTAGAAGAACACTGAACAAGTGCACCTTACAGATAGTAAAAGAAAATAAGTACAACACAAATATCAAGATGAAGAATATTTATTATTTGCTAAGCAAGCTCAAGTGGACACTAGATGATACTGAACCGACAGTGTTCTCAGAGTGTATGAGGATTTCAAGAAAAGTTCAGAATTCTTAGAAATATAAAAGAAGAAAATAAAGCAAAGATAGAATTTCTTTGGTGGAGAGAAGAAGGTGTATAATTTGCAAGGGGAAAGGAAAGGTAAGGAAGAGGCTTTGTAGTTGTAGGAGCAAAAATAATAATAGTAGCTTAAATAGGTAGGATAGATGACATTAATGGTATGAAAGAAACATACAAGATCAAACACACCTAAGTTATGTCCATTCAGTCAAATAGTTATAACCTTCAGTGATTTTGACATTTTAAATCAAAAATATCATAGGGTAATGTAATTTTAGAGAATAGAGATTGCCTATTAAAAAAAAATTAAGAGAATAGATGCTCTAATTATTATTATTATTATTATTATTATTGTTATTATTATTATTGTTATTATTATTATTATTATTATTATTATTATTATTATTATTATTATTATTATTATTATTATTATTATTATTATTATTATTTCATGTTTCCTAATTTTCACCTTTAACTCTCCTCTAGACTTATTTCATGGTAAATGTTTTATCTCTTTTGTACCATATATACAAGAAATTTGCTCTTCTCCCAACAAAAAACGTTCACTCCCAACTGAACTACCTAAAATACTTCTGCGTGAGTTAACTCACGCCGGTGTATAACTCAGCATGACTTAAGTCACGCTCGACACATGACTTAAGTCAGCGTGACTTAACTCACGTTGGGTTATTATAAAAACAGAACAACACCATAGGAATTTCCAAAGCTCTATTGTCGCGGTTTTGAGCTCCATTGTTGCGGTTTTCTCCAAACTTAAGCCATTCAACGCCAATTACAATCCCAAAATTAAGTGTTTATTATCCTAGTGCATTGGTTTTTTTTATTGAATTGTTAGATTTTTTTGGATAAATTGTCACATATCTAGATTTTTTTGATTTTTGATTTTATGATGTTAGATGTTTATGATTTTATTGAATTGTTAGATGTTGATTAGAGTAGAAATTGTTGATTAGAGTAGAATTGATTGAATTGTTGTAGAAATTGTTAGGAATTGTTTGAAATTGTTAGGAATTTGTGGTAGAATTTTTAGGATTAGAGTAGGTTTTGATCTCTCATGTTTGCATTGTGTAGATATGTCTTAGCGTGGTGTTCAATTGAAAAAGGAGGGTGACAAGAAGAAAGCAAAATCGACTGTGACATGACACAAAATCGAATGTGATGGTTTCGTAAGAAAAACAATTCAATGATGCTGGTGTCCAATCATTCTAGGCTGAGGAGGAACGGAAGGACTTGTTATTTTGGTCCTCGATCAAAAGCAGGTGCCCCAGGAACTTTCGAGGACAACCCAATTGACTTATGTGACGAGAGAGATGATTAAATGTAATGACTTGCAATGTCTTGGTTTTTTTGGATGTTTTTATGTTTTTTGATATGTTGTGCATTTTGGTATTGAATAAATTTGAATAAAGTTGTCCATTGAATAAATTTGAATAAAGTTGTGTATTGACTAAATTCGAATAAAGTTGCACAAGTACACGAAATCAATTCAAAAAACACACAATTTTATTTAGTTTTAATTTCATCTACGTTACATTACATTCTCCTTAAATATGTGGTATCATTATGATGTTGGGTTTAAATTATATTCTTGAAAGTTTGCTCAAAATGTTGGGATTAAAGTGTCTTATACTTAACGTAGAGATTTACAACATCCTTTGAAAACTTAAAAGAATGAAGAGAACACAACACTTATATTCTACCAAATCAACTATATAGGTTATCACATCGAATTCCCTCATATAAAATGAGTAGTAACAAAAATGAATGTATTCCAATATATTCTTTTGAATTAATCCTACTGCACTGCCAACTAACAAGGGAATTCGATGTGAAAACATATATACTTGATTTGGTAAAATACAAGTTGTGTTCTCTTCATTCTTTTGACTTTTTAAAAGATGTTGCAAATCATTACGCTAAGTATAAGACACTTTAATACCATCATCTCTAATAAACTTTCATGAATTAAACCTAAATTCCAACAAAATAAAGACACTACATAATAATGATGTTGCCTAAACATAATCTTGTGGCATAATCAAACTCTTGAGAATATCTCCAGGCGATCTTAACAACGTAGCTTCCATCTCAATCCTCGGGAACATGCGGTGCTGACGATATATGGAGAACATGCTCCTCACGCAGTCATCGTCTGTCAGCATTATCTTTTCGGACTGCAAATAACCAGGACGTGCATACTGAAGGTCCTTCACCCTCCTTGTGTCTCTGGGGTTGAGTCCTTGATTGATTTCATTTAGTTGATCCTTCATATCCTTTAGCGTGACATCGACCCGAACCTTGAACAAATGAGGGTTTCCATCGTAGAGCGTACTTGAGCGCTGAATAAATTGTCCATTGTTTCAGGTCTACACCACACCATAAGAAATTAAACAATCAATGAAAAACTCATTCAAACATTTCATCAAACACTTGGAGTGCAAATTATACATAAACCTTGAAACTCAAAACTACAACATAAACATGTAAGCATCTAAACAATTAAACAATATAAGTCATTTACATGTAAACATTGTATAATTTCTTGTGAAAAAAATCAAAATTTAAACAAACCCTTAAACTAATCAATATCTAATTTAAGAGGAAAAATCTAACATATAAACATAAAATATTAATAGTATTTAATTATGAAAACTTACTTGTTAGGAATGTTGTTTGATTTCAACTTGAAGAAATTAGAGTTTTGGTTGATTTGAGAGAATTTTTGGAGATTTTAGACATAAAAGAGAAAATGAAGAAATGAGTTGTTGTCTGATCTTTAAAAGAACAAGCATCATAACTTAACCCACGTTGACCTTCAGCGTGACTTAAGTCGCGTAGGTTGTATTTCAATGTGACTTAAATAACGTTGCATTTAAGAGGACATTTTTGGAAGTACAGTTGAGAATGAGCAAAACATGATGGGAGAGAGTAATTTTTTGGATACAACCTTGATCGAAAGAAATTGAAGGGATATTAATATATTAGAGTGCGGATTCAAACATACTATGTGTTCGTTTGATTTGCTATAAAATGAAGGACATGACAGAACAACTCTAGTTGTCCAGTGTTTGATTTGTAAAACTGTTTCAGGTACAGGACAAACTGGAGGCAAGGGACAAGACAAAAACTCATATTTTTGTCCCTCACCAAACCACAACTTTTTATTCCACAACACAACTTTGTCTAAAATACCAAAATAGCATTTTGTTCCCCAAAAATTGTATAAAACAAAAAATCACTCAATGCCATAAAAATTTGTCATGTGTTGTTCTGCCTTGTGTTGTACTGTCCTATTTTGTACTTACTGTTTTACAAACCAAACACACCCATGTCTCATTTCAGCTATAAACTATTTGATATTTTATTTTTAGATGTAAATTCTACAAATTAAAAGACTATTGTTCAACGTAAATTATCCACGTTTATAAAACACATGCAAAAAAATATGTTATACAACACAAATTCTACACAGAAAAAAAAACCAAGCTGCCCTTTTCATGGCTTATGTGTTGGATCACGAGGGAACCTAAAACAACATAGGAACATCACATGGGCATATGAACAAGCGTATAAGTAGATCGAAGGAGACATCTTAACCAAAATTTTAAGATATTATGTATTTGAATAATCTCACTTATATGATGTGTAACATTCACTTTTTTATCTGGTGTGAGACTCTAACCCATACTTGACATACTGATGATATCTCCTGAAAATGTGAATACATCACATGATTTAGGATTGCTCCCCCTCTATCCAAGGTTCTTTCATCCAAATACACTTGCACTACCGTTGGCGCAATATCAACTAAACATGTCGGTTGACCACTGCATTTTCAGAACGACTTTCAATATAACAATTCAATCGAAACTATCAGTTTTGATACCATTGTTGGATCAAAGAACCGCATAAGTGGAATTAGACACCAAATCTTAACTAAAAATTTTAAGATATTAAATTTACGAGTCATCTCATTTATATGATATTCCAACATTTGCTTTTCCATCCAATATAAAACTCTTACTCACATTTGACATACTAAAACTATGTGGACAAGACTCAATTTAGTTAAAATGGACTATTGTCAATAACCTTGTGTTTTAAGATGTATATATGCAGATAAACACCATTTTTTGAGTAGTTTTTAGGTAAGATCTAAGACCGTTAAACATGATATGAGAGTCAGACTAAAGATAATAATAATATAGAAATTAAACCCAAGCCCCAGTTAAAAATAAAAGTGGTTATTGATGTGCCCTATGGTCAAAGTTCCTAGGGTGTTAATGTAATTTAACACTTTAATCTTAGGACCAGTAAGATCTTGAGTCATTTAATAAATAACCTTAATATCATTCAACTTTCTAAGAAAAACCTACGTATTGTGAGTGTTGTTAGTTATTACACTCCTTTAAAAGAAAATGAAAGTGGTTGGGATTGTTGAAACAAGAGCTTTGTTATTGTTAAATATGATGAGCTTTACTTATGTTTTTGTTAAATCAAAGAACTTTATTTTTATTAAATGTAAGAGACTTTATTTATGTTTTTGTTGAGTCAATGATCTTTGTTGTTATTGTAATGTATGAATATTATGTTTCGCTAAAAAAAATGCATGTGAAGAACCTTTGTTTCTAAATTTTAGCTAAAAAAATTAAACAAATTTTTTATTTTATTTTTATAAATGTTATCTATGGATATCTGGATAAACCAGCAGATACCTCAAAATCAAAATCCACGTTAAACGAATATCTGCGCGGATATGAATAGGGTACGGATTTCATATTTATCCAACTGAGCGGACACGAATATCACACTATCCGCATCCAAGGATATCCATTTAGATCCCTAATACACTCCCAATACAGAAGCAGCCAACCATTCATATAGAAAATCGTATCTCATGGTAAAACTATGCAACTTTTTTGTTTTCCAGCAAATCTTTGCTAATATTTCAAAGAAGAATATAATATGTTCGAGGATTTATTTATGCAACTAGACATGCTATTGGCAGCGTGCAATTATAAAAGCAGCTTCCACGTGCTTATCCTGTGCCCACCTGCGTATATATAATCTTGATTCTCATCATTGTCACAACAAAATTGCAAATTTTCCAATTCCCTTATCTTTACTTATGTGTATTTTTAAGTCCAATGTACTGCAAATTTTATTTTAGTCAAACCCTATTTTATTTTACACCACCATCATACATCTACAGTAGTGGAATATGTCTCTCCCTTTCCGTAGGAGAATGTTTTACCTAAAATAACATATTAAAAGCGCAAAAAGAAAATAGAGAAAGAAATTAAAGAATGACTAGAATATCAAATGAAAATTTTAGAGCAAACTTTGATGAGTATTCTACATATCATACATGATTTTCACAACGTTTTTTTTTCTTTTTACTCAAAAAAAAAAATATCAACATCCAACTTTTTTTTAAATAAGGAAAATGTTAACATGTACCACCAGGAGTCCAGGACACATTAAAAAAATGCAATATAGAAATTTCGTAAAGTCGTACATTCAACTTTTTAAGAGTTCTTTAAAAAAACTTTTTAAAAGGCAAAATATTTTTGTTTTCAATGTAAAATTACTATTTTTATATTCTTTAACATGTTTTCTTATAGCAAATGTTACCAAGACCTTTAAATAAAATAATTTTTTTAAAAGCAAAAATGTAAACAGAGTGACCATATCAAAGTTAGCTATACTGATATTGGAGCCCAAGTATGGAAGATCAGCGACGTAAGCCTTGGTGTCTGCCGTCCGCGACGACATCATCTTGATAGGAGATGGAGGAAGGAGGTGCGGTGAGGGAGAAGAGAGGATGGTTCATAGTGTGCAATACATGATAAATTTCCATGGACACTCAATATCTATCCGCAACACCAACTTGTGTACGGTGCGCGATGTTAACCACTTGCGCACCCTAGACGCAGCCCACAAGTACAGTAGTACATGATAATTAGGATTAGAAGATTCAATTTGTTTATTTTTCTTAATGAATTGGGCATAAGTTTTGTAGGTAGAGAGCATAAATCCCACATAAACAAGACATAATGAATATTATTGGGCATAAGTTTTGCCCTAAGTGTGATCCCAATTAAATTTATTATGGTTGTATTTGACAAAATTAATTTTCGAGCTTAAAGCAATAATATTTTACGACCAAAATAAATAAGTTTAGTAAAGTTCATTACCTTACCAAAATAAATAAGTTAGTAAATTTCAATATTAATTAAAATTATTATTTTATGTCATTTTATATTCATTAACTTTTTTTAACTAGACATTCATTAATTCGATGAACTACTAATTCACCAAAACAAAAAAAAAACCACCACAAAAAAAAATAAGAACTACAAATTTTATCAAACATTTCAATTAAGTTATTTTTAGTTAGTTCATATTTTATCAATTAATTTATTCGTTATCCACCTTTACTTTTACTAAATAGAGATTACATCTATTCTATATACATGACTCTTCTGAACAAAATTCTTGTCTCTTTTCAACTTTATTAATTTACTAGGAATACTCTTCTTAATTATTTTTCATTTTTTTTAACCAATAAGTAAACAGAAAATACAATATACGAAATGTGAACACAATGACATCCGTTGAATTCGGTTGGGTATGTGCTCATCGAGTCATCGTCAAATCAATCAATATTATGTCATATTTTTATATTAATTTGTTTTAAAATAAATTAATGTTAAAAAAAATACCATAAATTTTTTCCATCAATAACATAACTGCCATGCCTTATCTCTTTTCAAGGTTTCTTTGCTTGTGTGATGTGCATTCATTAACATTTATTGCAAATGGTCCATTAGATTGAAATTCTGCCTATTATTGGAGTGAAACAAAGAAACCCAAAGTTGCTTATTTTTGATTTGTTTGCGTTTGATTAAGTCATAAAGTCAATCTTTATGGGTGGACATTTACTTTTTGGTGCTCTAATGAAAATTGTTAAAATGTTTTAATCTGGCAGTTGAGGGTCGTCTTCAAACTTTGTTTGGCTTTGGATTCTCACGATGCAATGACTTATGACTTGTGCTATTTGTGAAAAAAATTCCTTAACAATGAGACCAATTTGTGTGGACCCTATTCATTGATAAACTAGAAAAGAAAATTGGTGAATTATTAGAGTATTCATATTCATGATTGAAAATTCTATCATCTAGTTGTGCTTGTGTATTTTATACGAATTTTATACTTCATATAATAAAATTCGTTGGCATAGTTATATGTCAAGAAAAAGCAAGATTGGCAAAAATAGGAAAGGGATTAAGGGTTTAATCATAGACTTCAACAATTTGGACAAAGCGTTAAAAAGCCCCTACATTGTTAGGCTCCACTAAAAAGCGTGAACTCAATTTAGTTTTACATAGGTGCCACCAAATGGACATGATGGATTATCTCAACCCCTCAAAAGTAATCATAAAATGAAACATAATAGAAAATTTAGCCCTACAAGTTCTACGAGTAGGATCATATAGGGTTTTAACTATAATCTTGATTCTCCTACTTTGGTTTCAGACTTTTTTAAACAAACAGCTGGAGAATTGCTCTTCTCATTTTTCATTTTGCTCATTCATTTAATTTAGCGTGAGATTTTTCAGTGAAAGTTAACTTAACACTTTTAAAATCAGTTCAATCACACCGAAAAAGTGGCAACGTAAGTTAACTCACGCTGAAAAACGTCGAACATAAGTTAACTCATGTTGAATTAAGGGAATGAACAAAATTAAAAGTGATGACAACAATTCTCTATAAGTTGTTGTAATACTTGACCATATAAAAGGAACAAGTCCAATTCGTTTTCAATTATTTTTTTATGAAAATTTTCAATTGCCAAGACTAGGGGCATATGCATTCATAATCAAACTTTTAAAATGCACAATGCTATGTAGGATAATTTTTGTAAGTGTTTAATATTTCTGTTGTACACAACGAATGATGCATCAAATGCTAATAAAGCACAAGAAGGTTCATCTTCTTTCCACTATACTTGTGAAAATAATATAGACCAGATTGCAATGTCAAAAAATGCTCATTAACAACCCTCTTCTTTGGTTCAAGAAGCAAATAATGTTAATAATCACTCCATGTAGATTCTCCAGGTCAAAATGATAGTTTAATAGTAGCGCAACAAACTCCAAAGATAGAGGTAAATGCTGGGCTTCAGATGACAATCACAACAAGTACAATATTAAGAATGATCTACGTATCTGACCAAACATTAGGGTGATGAAATTGAAGACTTTTGTATCACAACTTTAATAACACAGATTTTGAAGGAAAACATGTTTCTGACTTCACACCGATTAGATATAAATTTTAGAAATATCACACGAGGTTGAATAGAACTTTTGTAACATTTGACTTTCTGCATGATTTTTGGTTTTTTTTTATTCCCCCATGAAGTTGTATATTATTTTTTTTCCAAATACATTCTTTTCACTTCACCTAAATTTATTAAAAGAGCAAATAGTCATTATAATCTATAAATGTGTAACGAGTAGACACAACAGTTCTTCAATGTATTGAAATTCCAAAATAGTTTATAATTGTGCAATTCATTAGTGAAAATAATTCATGACGTTAAAATAGTATTTGTAAGACTAATTTATAGTCGTTCAATATTAATAATAACTCTTTTTTTTATAGAGACTGATATAATAATAAATAAGTACTTGTAAGACTAATATGACAATAAATAAGTATATTGAGGAACTGATACAACAGTATTAACATAGCATTTTTACGTCAAAGATTATTTTAATTAACGTAATACACAATTAACGACTATTTTAAAATTTTGATACATTAAAAAATTATTATGGTAGCCCGTTACACATTTAGAGGTGAAAATGACTATCCACCTTTTATTCTAAGCATATAGGATACAAAATGTTTAGATCTCTCTCATCCGATATTTAAACCTTGACTCAAAAGGTTTTTAGAGTCTGATATCTTCCGCTATTTAAACCTTGACTCAAAAGGTTTTTAGAGTCTGATATCTTCCGCTAGACCTAATCCAATTATTTTCTTCTTATTTTAATTAGTCACATGAAATATTGAATGTGCGTGTGGGTGTGCAATAAATCTATGATGCAGCCTAATATGTGTGACAAATGTTTGCAATAGAAAGGACAACTTCAGTTATGAATACCGTTACCACTCGGGCAAGGAACCACACAAAACATCAAATTAAACCCATCTGACAGAATCAAGAGCTAGAACAAAAAATTAAGGACAAGACGATATAGTTTGACAATGGTGGGTACTTGGATTTATTATGAGAAAAAGAGTTAGTGCTTAAACTCCAGTACTTGCTCACCAATTGTAAGTATAGCCAAAAAACATAAGTGGTCATACAACACTACAAAACGACACACTTGTATGGTATTGGCACAATCAATGTCTGGTAGATACCCATACTTTAGGTCGTGTTGGCTCGATCAAATATGACTCGTGTGTTTTTTAATTAAGGAAAAGAAAGGGTCAAAAATGAAATTGAAAATGATAAGTGGGAAAAAAAGTTAACACATATATTTAAGAAAAAGAAAATATTTGATTAAAGATCTATGTGGGGATGAGAAAGGAGAACCACAGAAGCTGCTGTTAACGTGTCTTTCTCAATGTGTTACCCCATGATACATCAACCCGACAACGTGGGACCTTCAATACTTTCCTATCATCCTAGCTTTGGGACCTTCTACCACTTCAAATCTATCCATAGAGATAGGAGTGGGATCCAACAAAATCATCCAATGATATTGGGTGATTAATCTCGGTTATTGATTTGAGATCGAATGAATGATATTATACTTTCAATAAATTATTTTTGAATAATTTTTATTTAATATCAAATAATGAATTTTTTTAACTCATTCACATGGTTACTAGTTGCACTCACCCTAAAAAAGATTTTGTCACATAACTAGTTGCACTCACCTCAAAAAATAACACAAGAAGAAAGTGTTTCTTGAGAGATTGGCTATATACTAACTCAATGTATATGTATAACACATTTATTTTTAGACGTGCTCATATTAGCACTAATATTGAGTAGTTATTTTTTACTTTTTGATTTGGGGATATTAGTGATTAAATCCTAATATTGTTAGTATTTTAGCAATCACATATTTAATAGAGTACATATCCATTTTTTATTTATTCTAGTGTGTATTATCTTTATCCAAAACATCTAAACACTTGCGATTCTCAGATACATGACACTCGTTATCTGATCCGATATAATATTTATCACTTGTTGCCAAACTAAAAAGTAAAACAAGTAATTCGACTAGTAACTATCGAAAGTTATTTTATTTTCTTCAAAAACAAGATTACATCACATAATTATGTTTCTCAACTGCACGTTTTTTGACTTATTAAAAGAGTGTTAAGTTATCCCCATGAACTTACTTCAGTTGGTAGAGATATTGTATATTATATGCAGATGTTGGGGTTCAAACCCCATACACTCTACTTCTCCACAATTAAATTGTGTGAGCTCTAGCCACTATGCTACTTGACAAAAAAAA
>Ga0228710_1001416_pt1 | contig 35876 bp, 16 predicted proteins | sample MedpolnodulmetaG_FD_177995 | JGI IMG/M metagenome (GOLD analysis project Ga0228710, IMG submission 177995) | Root nodule microbial communities from Medicago polymorpha collected in Santa Monica, California, United States - pink nodules | ecosystem: Host-associated > Plants > Roots > Nodule...
ATTGTTCCTAATTGTTTGACCAATTGAATTATAAAATTCTAGTAAACAATAATAGTTGCTAACAGCTTATAGAATCATCTAGACCAATTTCAATTCTGTATAAGGGTAGATGATTTCAGTACCCAAATAATAAGTTAAGAACACAACTCTGAATTCAATATTCATTTTATATTCTTACAGAGCACAATTGTTCCTCAAGGTGACAGCCTAACGATCAAATCTCTTTATGAAGAAATGTGAACTATTTGGACAGTGGTTTCCCCTTTTTATTATATGTATACCCACACACGAACACAATAAATCTTCATATATAAGACTAAAAGCAACTAATAAGCATCATACGTTCCAATATATTTCTTATAAACAAAAATTATGCTTTATTCATTTATTTCCCATTCCAACTAGATTTCAGACCATTCTCAATCTTGATAACATGAACAAGTATCTATCTGTTCAATCGGCATAAGGTCAAGGATATAAATGAAACCTAGGGAGGTCTAGATAAAACGATCATCTTGCTGATGCAATATTAATACAACCAAGTATATGATATTAGTCTATTAAAACTCAATTAAGTTCATTGATTTTTCTTGAATTCATATGTGATCACTGCCTATTAACCATTATATCACACCATACATTTAAATTGCTAAAAAGACCAAGTTTAGATGAGAATTAAAATTTAATAAGTTATATATAACTATAAACTCAAAAATCTTCAATAGTTAAGAAAATACATGGAAAATATCAAAGATTCAAAATCATTGAGGAGATGAAATATCCACTTACTTGGTACAGCACTTCATCTGCAACCCAATTTCCAATGCCTGAAATATAGCTCTGCAGAGGGTGGAAATTTTATATCTTTAATAAATGTTAAAGTCAACAGGAATATAAAGTTAGAATATCAGATTCTTATGCATTGTAAAAGCGCAACAAGAGAAAGATGTAAAAGACACAGAAATCAGAAATGTAAAGGGCTTTGCTTTAAGAAAAACTACACTTACGTTAGCGTATCAATATAAAAACAGAGAAAAAGAATGCATATGTATAGTAAGATAGTAATTATATCCTGATCATAAATAAACAAAATTAAAATTTAAAAGACAAAGAAAATAAAATATTTGGGAAGTGATAAAAGTAAGCAGTTAATACTTGATCTAGTAATAAAGCCTTGATTTCAGTTTTCTTCTTGTGCAAACGCTCAGTAAACTCGTCAAGTGTCATGGGATCAAAAAGTGCATCAGGTCCAAGCTCAGATATGGGAGGCACTGATGTTGGCTATATGAAGAAAAAATACAGTTAATATCAAACTCTTATTAATATGGATGACAATTTGCAAGTAGGGTCACAATACATCTTTGAGCAGGCGAACTCTAGCAAATCGCCTTTTGTCGGTGAAAGACAGCTCCAAACCATCGCCTAGCTGCAGCAATGTGGTTTAATCTGGTTGATACTCTTTTGAAGCTCACATAAATGACAATACTCACTAGAGAAACATATCATCAAATATCAAAGCTAACTATGCATGCGAAGAAAATTGAAAAATCAAAAGACAAATCCCCTAAGCACAGAGGCACAACTTCATACCGATTATGCTCTTATGTATGAAATGGAAAGATAAAAAAAGTCAAATGCGAGGAAACATGTAGAAAGTTCAAACTGCAGGTGTTGAGAAAATCTAATGACTTCAAATTTGGAGAGCTAACTCAACCCCAAAAGTTAGCTCAAGGAATGAGGATAGGCCAAGTTTTACAAGTGGAATATTTTAACAATATCTCCAACGGGTGTGGGATCACAACGAAATGCTTCACTACATCTACAGACTAGAATTTAATAAAAATTTAAAACCACAGTATGTAACATGAAAGTAAATATATGTCATTACATGATGACATTACAAAACATCTTTCACAAGCACTCCCGCCCCAAAATAATATCCAACAAACTGGAAACAACCATGAAACTCATCACATGACAATACAAAAAAACTCCTGACACAAGCTTTCACCATAGCTATTTTACAGCAAAAACTTAAACTTACAAACTGAATGTAATCAGAATCTTACACCCTTCTGCTCCACAGAAATATAGAAAGTTTTTCTTTCTCGTATACATGTTAAAGTGAAGAACTCCATTCATCAACTATAACAAAAAAAAAACTATAACATATATTCGTCTATTTGATCTTCAAGGTATTGTATGGTCTTTGTATTCTTGTGAAATTTAATCCATCAGTTGAAGTTGCCAATGTGTTAGGGAGTAGAAGCACTTGGCTTAATCCAACAGGTTAAGAACCTAGTTTGTTCTATACCTTCTAAGCAAGGGATATAAACTACATTGTGTGATTAGAGTCCTAGTGTACTATAAATAAAGGTTAGATGTCATGGAACAGTAGACAACCTCTAAAGAGCTTTTAGTGAATAAATTGCATTTTCTCACTCAAAACATGTTCACTCTCCCCATTTTCTCAATAATGTTAAAAAACTTGAACATTCAAAGTTTTGGAAAATATTCGTGTTGGTGTCCTACATTTTGGACAATATCAGTGTCCATGTCCAGGGTTTGTGTCCTTGTAATTGACAAGAAAAGTAATGTTTTCTCGCACCATGAAATCATGGATGGATGTAGACAAATGCATATGTATAATATATAGTAGTCACAGATGGAATCTAGCCCAACTCTAACATATAGGCTACTCACATCTTACAACTGAATACAGATCTTATGAGTTATGAGTCCACAGCAAATAGTCCACTTCAATTTGTCGTCATTCATCAAATAAAAAACATAGCATCGGATTCTGAGTTGTTACCAGCCCAAAGACTCAAGTGGTAAAGTTCAAAGCATTCTGCTCATCAAAGGAGTGACAGTTGTTACCTGAATAAAAAACTTTGAATACTTGGAAGGCCATTCATCCTCGTCATTTACAGCAGACCTGTGAAGAAGTTTATATTATTACATTAACCACTGAGAGAACTTATAGGTGTCAAATCATTGCAACAAAATAACACACAAAGCTCATTGAGGTATGGAATATTAGCTCACAATCAAATTAAAAACTGTACCACCCACTACACAGAAGGATAAATAAGAAATTACCCTAATGAGAGCACTTAAAATTAATTCGCATTCTGAAGTTAATTCCTGCCATACTTTTACATCTGAGCTAGGATCAAATAATTTTTTGTTACACGTGCATGCTTCAAACACCACAAAATAACATTTTCGTATTCAAATTTACATTTTCATACTATTTCATGAACTTAATAAAATGCCAACATTCGCCGATGTTCTCCAGACACAGTCACCTAGTTGCATAGATGAAAAAAAAATATAGATAACAGCATTTCTCTGATAATTTGCAGCCCGAGACTATAAATATGCATCAAGCAAATGTAAAACTTAAAAAACATTCGCTACAGATACCAGGGGATCCAATTCAGCTCAACGCATGAGAATGAGTATCCATGCAAAACATTTTACAGCTTGTAACTCTTAGTAGCACTACAAATTATAATGTGATTAGTTTCATACATAAATTTCCTATATTGATGTAGAAAGCAAAAAAAATCAATTTAATTAAACTACAAAGCTCAATCCAACAAAATCTTGACAAAAAAGAAACATGATATTGTAAAACTGGAAAATGCATTATAATCAGAGAGTCTGCGTCATAAATTTTTTCAAAACTTGAGTATAACGTGTGAAGTAGAGATTAGTTAACGACTACGAAACACGCACACCAACACATATACGGCACCGGTTAGCAAGACCCTTTAAAAATATATATACAATTGAATATAATTCACATTTGGACACGTGTCAGACATCGAACACACTTTCAATCAATCAGAAGTATCAGTGCATGCAACAGAGCTTAACGATACTCCATTGGCCTCACCTTTTATACTTTGTTACAGCAACGCCTTTGATGTATACAGCACCAGCCATACCTAACACAGTCACGGTCATAAATCGTAAGAAACTCGTAAGCTAGGGTTTCAAAAGGTAAGAGTGAGAGAGAGAGAGAGAGTACCGAATTGAAAGGAAGGAAAAGGAGGAGAATCAAGCTGAAGCCACATATTCTTCCCCTTCCGGCGAGCTGCAACAATCGTCTTCCCAACAACGGAAGCTTCGAACTCTTCGCGAGAGACACCGTCGATGACTTTGTCATCATCTGCGACGATGCATTTGGTTATTTTCTTCCCGATACAGTTCTCTTCCACCGCTCTTCTCGCCGCCTCTACCTCCGGTAACTCAGGCATTGTGCTCCGTCGTCACTGTGATGGAATTTTCCCGCGTTGCTTCTCTGTTCTTGTAAGCACGATATTCTATGTTATACCGTTACGATTCAACATGCGTTTAAATCGTGTCCGTTCGTAGCGGTTTTGCTGCGGGGACAAACAACGGCTGTGATTCTACACCCGTTGATTGTTTTCATTTTTTTTTCAATTTTTTTTAGTATATATCAGTCTCCAAATCAATAAATGCATAGGGTTATAAATAGAAACGATTCGGTATGGATGGGATAGTTTAGATTGGACTACAAGGGCATACGACAGATCAGGTTAGATCAGACTTCTTTTATGATAGAGAAGGTCTAAATTTTCTAAAATCTTATTTGACTTAAAAGGTCATGTCACATGCCATTTAAAAAGCATATTAATCCTATTAGGCCGACCTATTTAAGTAAATATGAATAATATTATTTATTATAATATTATATTTTGTACTTTGAATTAAAATATAAAATTTGTTAACTTTTTCAATAATTTATGTTTTTTTTTTGCGATGGTCGGAATTTGAACCCCGGACCTCGCATATATAATGCATTGTCCTTATCAGTTGAGTCGAGCTCACAAGGACCAATAATTTAAGCTTATTAGTATTCAATAATTTTTCGCATATATAAATGTATTTTTTTTTTTGAGTGATATATAAATGTATTATTATAAACTATAATTTAAATATGATATAATATATAGTCGAATTACGTAAAAACTCATGTTGATTATCAAAAGATAGTTTACTCTAATTGATCTATTAGTTCGCTAGTCTGTTAAAATTTATATTGCATTGTTTATTTAAAGATGTTCATATAATATAAGCTTTTAAACAGACTAACAGGTCGTAACAGGCTTTCAGAAGGTCAGACTCGAGCCTAAAATGTAAGTCTATGACAGGCTGCAAACCAAGCTTGGGCCTTAAAAAAATTTGACAGGTCAGGCTTAGGCTTTGCAAATCCTAGCTCGGCATAACTTATTTCCACCCGTAGGATTCAGGATTATTAACACCTGTATTATTTTTAAGAGTGGTGGACTGGTAGTGGTGTACGACACAAGAGCTAGTAGCATAACCACTGTGGGAAAGCACTTTTTAAACAGGCGGCATTTAGGGTGGGAGAGGGAAAGAATTTCCCACTATGGGAAAGTAAGTTTCAACCATTAGATTAAGTAAAGAACACAATCTTATCATACACTCTCAACATTATATTTTTTTGTCACTATCTTCCACCACCATCTCTGTTAGGAGACCCATATCGAGTAGACTAAAGTGTTTTATGTGGTATTTAAGTCATGAGGTTCTTCCATCTAATGGACTAGTCATTTGGGTTGGGCTCTCCTCGTGGACTTAAATTCTAACAACTGTTGCTTTCATTGAGAGTTGGATCATTGAAAGGGCTACATATAGGTTGGATTAAGGTGTTCCACAAATATTGATAGGTGAGCGAAGCTGCCAAAAAGGAAAGGGCTACCATCGGTCAGTGCCGATAGAGTGAAAGTCGCCTCTTAAAGAGTGTGGATAGGAGTCCCGCATCGAGTAGATTAAAATGCTTGATATGGTGTTTAAGTTGTGTGGTTCTTCCACCTAATGGACTAATCTTTTGGGTTGGGCTCTCCTCGTGGACTTAAATCCTAATAATCTCTCTCCTTCATCCCCACTAACCCGCCACCACCACCATCAAAACCACCATCCCAACTTTCATTCGTTCCAACTCTAATTTTAACAGCGATGCAAACAATATCCACCCGCAGGATCCAAAATTTTAGCAATCAATATTCTATGAACTTAAACCTTTTGCAATTCAAAGTAATCAATCCTTGCAGGACACTATAGGAACAATTTGTTTGCTTTAAGGAAAAGATATTCTCAATCTCTAACTGACAAAGGAGGTAACACGTTCGATTCCAGTTGGGTCTTGAACAATAGGAGGAGCATATAATAATTGACACAGGTTAGCATACAAATTCACACACTCGTGACTAATTTCTTTTAGAAGAAATAATAGGAAAAAAAAGTATATATGTGCAGTTAGGTTAGGTTAGTTACCTCATTAAATACAAATGGGAAGGTTATATTTGTTGTCTATTAATGGAATGGAAGCTTAGCTAGTAGCTAGATCTAAATTTGATCATCACTGCATATAAAATCAAAGCCATGAGCAATGTTTTGGATTTGTAGGAATTCATTGCGACAATGAAAAAAGATAAGGATGAAGGAGAGATAAGGGAAATTAAATTAACAACAAAAGCATAGACAATTGAAGAAGGAGAGCTGGGATGGTGGTTTTGATGGTGTTGGTGGTGGTGGGTTGGAGGGGATGAGTGATAGAAGACAGTGACAAAAAAATATAGTGTTGAGAGTGTATGATAAAAGTGTGTTCTTTCCCTCACCCACCCTGAATGCCACCTTTAAACAAGTATAACCTCTGTATTTTCTTAGTAACTCTTATTCTATTTTTTTAGGAAAACTCTTATTCTAATTGTAATGTCATTAAAAAACAAAAAATAAATAAAAGAGAAAATCTCAAACTGATTGTTGAGTTGTTGCATCTCACTATCGTTGTCATTTGTTGTCGTGGTTCTCGCTTCGCAACCACTCCTACGTTTCAATCACGATTCTATGCATCTACTACCTTTGCGTATCAGCAGTGCAACCACATCTCTAACCACCAGTTTAAATCGATTTCGTTGGTCAGCAAAAAAAAAATCAAAGAAAGAGATCGAGAAAGAACATGTGGGTGTTATCACTTTCTTCATCGATGTTGCTCATCCATCATTGTCGTTGTTATCTTCATCGTCACCAGTGTTATTGTCATTGTCACTTCGTTGTCGTCATCATTAATTGTCACTGTCTAAGTGGAAATCACAATTAAATGACGGAGGGTATGCAGTGGTTGCAAAAATGGTGACATTTAACAAGGACGATGCGATTTTATAAAAAAAATAGAATTTAATTTAGGGCATGTCATGATACCATTCATTCGTCGAATTTGTCGACAACTACCATCATACACATTGGTGTTGTTCCATTTTTTAACTAGCTACCACTTGAGTTTTCTTTGATAGTTTATAATAACTTCGAACTTTGACAGAAAAAAAAACTTGAGATATAAACTTTTCTTTTCGTATATGAAATAATGTAGAAAACTTGTGATCAAAACTTTCTGTTTTTTCCCTCTTGAAACTTGTGATCAAAACTTTACTTTATTTACCTCTTGTAACCTCCTTTTTCCATGCCTTTTTATCCCTAAAATCAAATAACGGTAAGAAAATAATGTTTTTACAAATCTTTTCGTTACATGTATGATTGTATTTACCTTTTTTCTCCACCAAATTTTTGCATCTTTCTAAACGTTTTTTTTTATATTATGAATGTTTGGTTCCCATCAAATTGACCACTAAGGTAGTGTTTGGCCTGACTAATTTTAGACTTTTCTATTCCTTAAAAGAAGAAGTTAGACCAAACAATTTTTTAAAGAAGTACTTGATATAAAAAGTAGCTTATGAAATACAAAGAAAAATAGTTAAAAATGAGCTTGTCAACAACTTGTTGAATTGAACTTTTCGAGAATGTTAGCAAACTTGTTGTTTCCAACATCCAGTAGTACCACTAGGTATGGGAAAAAACAATAAACTTCTTTTTTTAAATCACAAACAATAAATTACTTTAATCACAAACAATATCTAGTGATGACACTAGATATTCGAAACAACAATAAACTTTTTAAAAAAAAAATCATAAACAATAAGTTACTTTAATCTCTCAAGGGAAAATACCAAACTTCTATTATTTTCTTTGGGTAAGGCTTGTTCTCCCTATTTCTCGTTGTAATTTTTCTTTTTTTTTAAAAAAAAAAAATATGCATGTCGTTGATTCTTATTTTATAGAAGTGTCAACCTAGTTTACATGTTTATCAAACATTTTGGTGCATGTTTATACTATATATTTATCTTTTGAACTCGATGTTAAGTCACTTCCAACTTTCTGTTGACGTAAAAATAAGTTTATCTTTAGTTTTTAAATTTGATGAAATGAAAATGAAAAGAAGGTTTATTTCAAATTAAATATAAATAGAACACACATTTTATGTCAATCAAATAGTACATCATTTTCTACAACATAACAAAAATATCATCTTCTTTGTCCTCTTAAACCCTATGAATTTGGGTTCAAAGATGCAGTCTCGTTTCACAATGCTTGGTTTGTTGAGATCTTCTTCATCTTCTTCTCTTGTCAAACAATTTGGTGGTTTTGTTAGTGATTTCTCGAGAGCAAGACTACTTTCTTCTTCGTCGGGTTCGTATTCTTCCCCTTACGATCAATTAAACGATCTTCTCTGCATTCACCCAAGACCCACTATGCCACAATTCAATTCAATACTTCATGGTTTGGTTAAGTAGAGGGATTTTAAAACTCCACTTGAAATAGTAAGGTATCTCATTTACTTCAGAATCTATGATTAACATATTCTTCATGCTCTTATGAATTGTTACTCTTCACTTGGTAAAGTTGAACTTGCTTTTTCACCAATGTCACTTATGATTATGAATAAATTTGATTTTGAATCTGTGACCTTCAACATTGTTTTGAAGGGTTATATTGTTAAAGGATACCCCGGCCAAACCATGCTTTTTGTTGACAAATTAAGTAAAATGCATTTAGATTTATTTTTAAACCAGGTTTCTTATGGGCTATGACACCATAATTCAGGCCTTATGTCTTTTGAACAAAAGTGTTGAAACACTCAAGTTGTTTTCTATGATTAGAGATGATTGCGTATCTGGTGTTGATGTTAATGTGCTGATGTACACATCTGTTATTTCTTTGTTGTGCAAATTGAATCGCCCTTTAACACTGTGTTTATAGAAAACAATACTATAAATTTACCTACAAAAACTTTTTCATAATAAATTAATTATTAACATTTGCCTATAAAAAACAATAAACAAAAATTTACTGCAAAAAAAAATAAAATTATATAAGCTATGTTTCAATTTTAAAATTGATCATCGAAAAAAATGTTCTGGTTTTAAAATATTTCACTCATTAATAATTATGTTTAATAAGACCAAATTTTTAAAACACTAATTTGTCAAATACTTTTACACATTCATTTACCAAATATTTCACTCAATAATAATTATGGTTTATAAGACCAAATTTTTAAAACATTAATTTGTTAAAATATTTAGAGTTGTTTTTAACTGTTACTTTCTTAAATAAGAGTTGTTTTTAACCGACTATTAATACATGTATTTTTCAACCGATTTCTTATTATATATGTGTTTTGTATATATTATTTTCATAATTTGTTCATATGTTTTATTAGAAGAAAAAATATATTTTTTTTAAGGAGTTAGAAGAAAAAAGATGTTGAAACCAATTTATCAAACAATGTTGGACTTGTTACTAAGGTATTTAATTTTTTAAATAAAAGTTGTTTTCAACTAATAATTTGAGATATGTGTTTTCAACTAATTTTTTTTTTATTATCTATATCGATGCAAACACTTTGTATTTCTAATAGATTTATAATATTCTCTCTTATGTGACATTCATGAATGAAAAAAAAATATTTGATCCAAGAAGAATGAAGTAATGTGTGTTTTTCAGATAAGATTTTTGTCATTCGCACACATAGTCGGCGTTGTTTTTGATTGAAATGCTTGACTATAGTAATTATGTGTTGCACAAAAATGAACTCATCCCAAATTTCATACACCTTTCCAAATTTGACCAGATAACATAATCATTTTTCCTTCAAGTTTTGTAACCAATTAACATGTGTTTTTTTAAATAAATCAAAACTGTAGTTTTGCTCAGATCTTCCTCAAACTCTCTTCACAGAGTTTTCTTAGACCATTGATGTTAAAGTGATTGGCTGCGGAGACCAAATCTCATCGATGTTTAATAAATTCTTCTTGAGAAATGTCTTCATAGAAGTAATTTATTAAAGTTTGAAAAACTTCAATTGATATGTCATGTACTATTATAGTACTAAATTGACAATGGAGATTCAAAATTTCATCATTCAACACATTTGACTGATCCTTAAGAAAATTTTATGAGCGTCTATGATTTTATTTGATGAAGAAATATTGATCCTCAGATCAGGGTATACGCCTTGCCTCCTGCCTTGACTAAACATGCTTAGATTTTTCACAAAATTTGACTTCGTTTGACCCAGCTATTTTCAAGTATATAATATATTTTACACTTAAAAGTGAAATATAACAACTTTAGAAATAAAGTTGAAGTTGTTTTTTTTTTGTATGTATACTAATTCTGTTGCTGCGAGAAACTAAATTTAAAAGTAAAAAATATTTGGTGAATTAATGTTTTAAAATTTGGTTTTATAACTATGTGTATGAAATGCAAGACCATAATAACTATGTTTTATTAGAAGAAAAAAATATTCTAAAACTACTTCGACAAATAATGCTGATTTATATGTTTTGCTTTCTTAAATAAGAATTGTTTTCAACTGATAATTCATATTTGTGTTTTAAAGGACTTGTGATTAACAATGTGGTTTTCAACAAACAATGTTGGAACTGTTATTCATAAACTTTACTTTCTTAAGTAAGAGTTGTTTTTAACTGATTATTAATATATGTATTTTTCAACCGATTTCTTATTATATATGTGTTTTGTATATATTATTTTCATAATTTGTTCATATGTTTTGTTAGAAGAAAAAAGATGTTGAAACTAATTTATCAAACAAAGTTGGGCTTGTTACCAAGGTATTTTACTTTCTTAAATAAAAGTTGTTTTCAACTAATAATTTGAGATATGTGTTTTCAACTGATTATTTTATCATTCAATAGATTTATTAACTAATAATTTGGATGCAAACACTTTGTATTTCTGATAGATTTATAACATTCACTCTCATGGGACATTCATGAATGAAAAAAAATATTTAATACGAGAAGAATGAAAGAATGTGTGTTTTTTAAGATATGATTTTTGTGATTCGCACATGTAGTCGACATTGTTTGTGATTGAAATGCATGATTACAATAAATGACATAACTTGCTAAAAGATATGTTATTTGATTATAACTCGTTTATTTGGTAACCTTCAGGTTGATATTTCATCTATAGAAGTTAAATGACATAACTTGCTGCTTCTTCAAAAAGTGACATAACTTGCTGACGAGATGTATTTTGTTTACATAATAGATAGTGCAATTGTATTTTCCGCCTGCTTTACTATAAACATATATTTTCACTAATAAATTGACAACACCACTATTGTTTTTTCTTTTAATCTTATCTCTAGCATTGTCAACATTATATATTTATAGTAATTCGTATTCAAGCGATTCCTTGTAAAGTAAACCAATGTTAGCGGTAACGTACATATAAAGATTAACTTAGTAGAAGTTAATTGAGATTATTTCGATATACCTTTTGATTTGACTTGTCACTTGATTCATATTTACAAGGTGATCAAATGGATAATTAGTGATTGTGTGTGTGATTAAACAATTGACATAGTGATAAATTATGTTTTGTGGATAGTTGATGAATTCCAACACATCATAATATTCATTAACCATCTAATTAACATAATTAACAATCTACTACTAAATTATGTTATCCATCTCAAATGGCCAGTTTTGATGTCAAACTAACACAACTCTAAAAAAAAGAGTAAACTACCAAACTGGTTTCTGTCTCTGTACCAAATTCTCAAATTGGTCCTGCACTCTATTAATAACTCAAAATGGTCATTGTCTTTGTCAAACGTTTCTCAGATTGGTCCCTGACTCTATTAGTTGTTTTGCATTTTAAGCCATTAACGTACCAAATAAGATCCAAAATGCATTATGCCATCAACCACTAAATAATATCCAAAAGATATTGAGTCATTAACACTCAAAATACAAAACAATTAATAGAGTCAGGAACCAATCTGAGAAACATTTGACAAAGACAGGGACCATTTTGAGTTATTAATAGAGTCAAGGACAAAATTGAGAATTTGGTACAAAAATAAGGACTAATTTGATGGTTTACTCCTAAAAAATGTACCCAACAATTAAAAGTGCAAGTTCACCGGAACATATTTGTTGGGGATTCAAGATAGGTTTTCAAAAATTTAATCCTCTTAGCGGAACGATACCAATAACGAATATTAATTAAACCATTAATCATAAATCAAATGGAAACCTAAACACGGTTAAAGATTTGTGTGTTAAGGTGACGATGAAAGTCGATGCAAGATGATCACGAGCTCCACACAAACAACATTGCCTCTACTCAATCAACATGATCACAAATTGAAACATCGTGTCATCCGTCATATGCAATGGATTATGACTATTAAATTTTACATGTCTGGGCAATGCGTGATCCTCTTCTATTTATAATGAATGAGTCACCAAAACCCTAATGACTATTGTTTTAGACTTAACTCAAAGTAAGTCTAATATCAATTAAATTAAACTATATTTAATTAATTAAATCTCAACTATCATTTTTTGAACAAAACTATATCTAATTAAATACTATTTAACTTATCCATTGATTCCAATGTCATTGCGACCAAAATAATGGTAATAACATTAAATACTGCTACCAAAATGATAAAAATATTAATATATTATGTGAGACCCAAATGATCGACCAACCTATTTTAACACTAATAGAGGTCCAAGATGGGATTTGAACTCAGACAAAATGTCGCGCAATCTCATCCATACACGTGTTGACTTAAATTTGATATCATCGAACGGTCATCAAGGTGCCACATCTCTACATTCTCTTACACTACACCATTCTTCACTACTCTCTCTCTCTCTCTCTCTCTCTCTCTCGGATCCATTGTTTGGTTTCACCTTGTTCCTCCCAAAATGCTAGCACGCCTCGCCGCAAATCGTCTCAACCAGATCCGTCAAACTTTCCGTCAGGTTTTCTTTTCAATCTCTCACTTCTATTTTTTCGTTGTTTTTTTCTTCCATTTTTTTGATTTTTTTCTTCGTTTTTTCCCTTTTTCGCAGCCATCAAGGGCATTCTCAACCGCTCTCAATTATGTAAGTGTTCTTCATATTACCCTTTTCAATTTTCTTAGTTTTCATTTTCAATGTTGTGATTGTTGACTGTATCAATTTTTGAATTGGGTTGCAGCATCTTGACTCTCCGGACAATAATCCCAATCTTCCATGGGAATTCAATGATGCCAACAAAGCAAAGGTAATTTTTTTATTGTTCTCAAATTCTAAAAATTCAAACTTGGAATTTGGGTATACCTCATACTCCTCGTATGTGATGATTTATCAATATGTAGCTGTAATTCAGCTCATTACACTTTACTTTGATTATTGATTAATTGAGTTTTAAGTTTAACATTTAGAGTTAAAAGCTAATTAGAGCAGAAAATATTGCATAAGAGGGTGTAGAATTTATGAATATATGCTTTACTGATTGGTTTAATCAATAATGTTTCTATGATTTTTGGATTATTAGTTCCGTATTGATATTATGTGTGATCCTGTTTAGTTTCTAGGATGTGTTTTTAAGATTTTAAAGTTCTAATGATTTTAATCTGTGTTAATTATAGGTTAAGGAGATTATATCTCACTATCCATCCAACTATAAGCAATCTGCAGTGATTCCTCTGCTGGATCTTGCACAGCAGCAGCATGGAGGTTGGCTTCCTGTTTCTGCGATGGATGCGGTATGTTGAACTCATTCGTGAAATATTCTTCTTATTATGTCCAGACAAGATAAGATCAGAATGATAGCTTTGTATAGAGAGCTGGGGGTAGCATCTGTTGTAGAAAAAATTAAAGATTATTGCCTTTGGTAGTTGGGGCATGTTTGGAGAAGACCCGTGTAAATATAGCAAAGAGGTACATAGGGGAGATTAGAGCTTAGATACTATATAACAGGTAGAAGTAAAGGAAGATCTTAGTATGTAACTATAGGCTAGACTATTTAAAGGGGTTTATACATTTGTTTTTTGGAATGACAAATGTTAGTGTTATGTTATGTGTGGGGATGGAACTCTTAACCACCTTATCACTCCACTCCTTAACTCCACCACGGTCTCACCCCGCCACCAAGCCTACTATATATCCACTGAGTTTAGATTTGAACGGTAGATCATGGCAGCCTCATTTAAGATGGTGCCTGTCAGATTAGTCAATAGCGCGCCATAGAGGCGTAGCAACAAGAAACCGCTACGGTGGGTGTCCTAGCGGGACGGTTCCAGATAGCGCCCGCTATAGCTGCTATATTGGTTTGCAGCAGCGGATTCTGACCCGCTATATTGGATTTTAGCAGGAAAATTCCAAATCGACCTTAATTTTAAAACTATGTTATGAGACCCAAGGTATTGTCTTCTATCCTATGTTTGAATTATGTTGCTTTCAGTGTATTTTATTTCTTGCAATGAGTTTGTAGTTTATTGTTGTTGGTGTGTTAATTTTTCATTTTATCATATTATAAAACTTTTGGTACGATGTGCACGCGTGTAATACTTTTATTACAGCCACCATATTACTGTTATAGACATCAACGCTATCCAATAAACTTAAATTGCATGTGTATGTATGTAGTTTATTGTTGTTGCTGTGTTAATTTTTCATTTTATCATATTATAAAACTTTTGGTATGCTGTGCACGCGTGTAATACTTCTACAACAGCCACCATATTTCTGTTATAGGCATCAATGCTATCCAATTAACTTAAAATGTTATAATAGATTTTTGATTTGCTTTCACAAACCACCATTTATGGCATCCATTGATTTGTGTAGCAGACTTTTCTCAATTGAAAAAGGCTTTGGTTATTATTGAAATTGAAAAAGGCTTTGGTTATTATTGACGGTGATATCCAGAAGACTAACCATTCTATGTTTTAAGTCTATGCATGCATCACGGTTTGGTTATTTATGTACTCAACATTCTTTTCTTCTTTAAAAAAAAAATAATGTACTCAACATTCTTCTATATAAATAATCACTATCATTTATGTTAAGGCCCCAATGTGAATTTAGGCTCAAATGGGCTGATGCCACATCAGCTGCCCAAGCCCACGGTGTAGGGAATTTGATTTAGGAAATATAAGAAGAGCAAGGAAGAAAACGCTGACGTGGTAGAGAGGGGGGGTTGTGGACTAGTTATTAATTCTGTTATATGAATACTAAGGGGAGTGAACAGGTATCTTTGAAATCATTGGTGAGTTAGTTAGGAGCAGAGAGTATTCTTCCATGTAGCATAGCTCCGGGCAGTGTGAATGTGATTCCACTGATAGTATTTTCCATTTCAGAAATAATAGATACATTCTCCATTATTTCCCTTTATTCAGGGACAGTGTTTTATCTATTAATTGCTTAATTTTCTGTTCTAGTTCCTATCAGATAAATTTAATTGAGGTTTGCTTGTGACTTCCTATTGCTATGGTACACCACCGAAAGTCCTAATTTTACACATTGTTTGTAAACTGAATAATAAATTTCTTAATAATGGTAGAAGCTATTTAAATCCTTTATTAACAAACAGTTTTGTGAATCATTCAGGTTGCTAAGGTTATAGAGGTTGCCCCTATTCGAGTATATGAGGTTGCCACATTTTACTCAATGTTCAATCGATCTAAGGTGAAAATCATTTCTTGCTCCGTTGCTTTTATTTCTGCTGATTCACAGTAGTATAGGGCTATAGGCTAAAACTTACTGGATCAACCGCCTGCTTTGAATTTTCAGGTTGGCAAATATCATTTATTGGTCTGTGGAACAACACCTTGTATGATACGAGGTTCACGGGAAATTGAAGCAGCTTTATTGAAACACTTGGGAGTGAAACGAAATGGTTAGTTCACCTTTACTAATTTCTCCATTTATCAATGAACCTGATTTTATTCTTTATAAATTTGAACCGTATTTTTTTCATAAGAATTAGTTTTGTTTTACCTTTGATTTGCAGAAGTAACACAAGATGGTTTCTTTTCTGTTGGAGAAATGGAATGCATGGTTAGTTTTTTATGAACAGTATCTTGCTTTAATTTTGGCATGTTCCTGGTATTCAATGGTGTAGTAATGATTTGCATTGAGGCAATCATTGTATATACGGATGAAGTTACATGAAGGACAAAATTGGACTTTCTGATGGTCATTATTTCAATAGCTTTGGACATGTTTGATATTTGATACATGGATATCTTTGATGTTTGATAGAGTGTAATTTCTAGTATTTTGCCGTTTTCAGTATGTGAAGTTATAATGCAGCGGGCCGAGCTGGTTGGCTTTAGTATTTGCCAGCCAGGAAGTTTAAACTGCTGCTAAAATAAGATAGGGCACAATACCAGCTCTTGACTGCATAAGTTTTCTTGGTGCAAGATAGACTGTGCCATACATTCTTTTTTAATAAAACAAAGGTCATGTGAAGTTATCCAAATAACCCCTTAGAAATTTAGCTGAAGAAAATGACCTTCATGTGACATTTGTATATAACTGAGAAAGACGAGAATCACCTATCAAACCATGATGGTTGGTAGGTGTTTTCTTGTGATTGGTGTTTGTGTGTCCAGACCTTATCAGAGTCCTTTATGAAGTCCAAAGGAGTGCCAATGTGATGATCTTGACCGCAGTTTTATTAGCAGTTGATGCATGATTGAAGTTGTTGGTCTTATGCAGGGATGCTGTGTGAATGCTCCCATGATTACAGTGGCTGATTACTCTAATGGATCAGAAGGATATACTTATAATTACTATGTATGCCTTTCCTCTTTTCACTCTTTTTTTGGGAGGGGTTTATTAGTGTGCCTGTACTTTTGAAGTACTCTTAATATGTCATCTTGATGCTGGATTACAGGAAGATGTGACCCCAGAGAAAGTAGTTGAGATAGTGGAAAAGCTGAGAAAGGGTGAGAAGCCACCGGTAAGAGTAATCACCATGATCTATTTCGTTACTGTCAATGTTTTAGATACTCAGCGACATTGTTGAGAAAACATTCTGTTTTCATTTTATATTTTAGCTGCAAAACTGTTCCTCTTTTTTCAGCATATGCTTTCAAAGATCAAAATGTTTTCTGAAATCAAACATACTCTAACCTTCTCTGAATATGATTTTCTTTTGGTATTTAGCACGGCACACAAAATCCACATCGGATTAGGAGTGCACCTGAAGGAGGGAATACTACATTGTTAAGTGAGCCCAAACCTCCTCCATGCCGTGACCTGGATGCCTGCTGAAGTGTGTACGTGATACCTTTTGCCTTCAATAATGTGAGGCTTGCACATCATCAAGCTTGCCTTAATTTGAACATTGTCAAATTATTAGATGCTCAACCAATTTTTGTATTAACCGGCCTGGATGGCTCTGTTCCGTAAATCGCCGCAAATCACTTGGCTTGTTTATTACTTCACTTCAATGTTATCTATGTCTTTATGTACTCTGTACATCAATTAATCATCTTAAGTGAAATGAAATTTGAGATTATGACGACATCCAATAATATAGTTAAATTGGTGAATTATGTTGATATTTTTCATCCGTTTGAGCGGATCGAATGGAGTTATTTCATTCAACCATGGTTGTGCAATAGTGTACAATGTAACATATCCTGGCAGATTATTATTGAATGAAATGAGTTGTCTAAGGAGTATCAGTATTTGACAATCAAGGAAAAGTCCTTGGCAGGACCGAACACAAACTTAAGAAAACGATGTTTAAAAATTGTCTGCTTATTAGTTAGGATCACAGTCAGACTCTATCTATCATCCAGCCGAACTTAGGATTATTAGATCACATTCTCATGAGAATTGCAAAATTTTCTTTCGTTTCTTATTTTTATTTTTATGGTATGATAACCAATTAATAAGGAGTTTCCTTTCCATATATTTGATTTGTATATTGTTTTCCCAACATAAACAAGAGGTAAAGATAAAAAAACTTTGAATATCTCGTGTTGCTAGATGCTTAACAATTCCACTGCTGTTTTATAATGTTTGAGTTTGTACACATAAGAAGTCGATTTCATTCACCAGAAATTGTTTAACGGTGACTATGTAATTATCAATCATCTATTTACTTTTTACGGGCCCCACTTAATAATAAATAGTACTGAAAAAAAATGTTTTGAAGAAATGTAATCAACTTATTTTCTTATCCTATCATATCAGTTTATAACTAAATCTCACTAAAATTTAACGAAATAAGATTTTATTTATGTGACAATAAAAGAGGTAAAATAAGATAAGGTAACATAATGTAATATCCAAGATTTGGATGGATTATGATATTTTATTCACTTCAATCGGGCCCAATAATTTATTTTGAGATAAATTCAGATGAAAGTAATTAATATAATCTTCCACCAAATCTACATATTTACAACATCAATAAAAAGTTATTTAGCTATCAAGATTTTCTCAACAAACTATGGTACGCTTTTTTAACCCTTCTTGAAGATTTTCTCACACAGTTCATGTATTTTACGTTTCACTCTCATCTCATACAGTTCAACTTCAACATTCACCACAACAACCTCTTTCCTCTAACAAACTAACAACAAAGTCTCTGTTTCAAAAACAGGTTTGAATTTCTCTTCCTTTATATGATCTTGTTTTATTATTATAAAGGTTTTATAATTTATACAGTTCAAATATGAATTCATGAATGCATGCACATGTTTGTTTGTGTTTTGTGTTATAGGTGGTTTTCTGTTATAATGGCTATGAATTCAAATGCTGATGCTGTTTTATTTGATCATCTTGAGAATGAGGTTTTGGGGTTTAACTCCATAATAAGGTCTAATGTTAACGTTGGTGGCCCTTTTTCTGAAACCCTAATCACTGATGTTGGAGGAGGAACCAATGGTTCAATGGACACACTTTCTGTTTCTGAAGGGAAAGTAGGAAAATTTTCATGTGGGTTGGTGAAGAATGAAGATGAGAAAAGTGTGATTCAATGTTCTGATGGAGGTGCAATGTCCGATCAAGCTTTGGTTTTTGAATTGAACGATGGTGTTCAGGTTGAACAGGAGCGCAAGAATGTGGAGAAAGTTGCATTGAGTAATAAGGTTGAAAGAGTTGAAGATGATGTGAGTGAGCGCGAACAAGAGAACGAGGCTAAAAATGTTGCTTTGCGCGTGGTTGTGGAGGATGATGGCGTTCTAAAAGCTGCGGATAGTTTTGTCGCTAAAGATGATACCGAAGATTCTCGTGTCTCGGATGTTGCAACCTGCCAATTACAGGATGGAATTCCATATGTGGAAGGCATGGATGTCAAAGCAGAAGAGTCTTCGAACCAAACCACATACATCAATATCTCTGGAGCAGGTATCCCACTTAATACTCGATACGATTATCGCGGTCTTGATCTTGTTGTAGATCTTAATTCTAACAAAAACACACAAGAGGATAGTGTGCCTAGGGAATCGGTGTTTTACGATGTTAATTATTGCGTATCTGATTTAGTTTGGGGAAAGGTTCGGGGTCATCCTTGGTGGCCTGGTCAGATCTATGATCCCTCCGTTGCATCAGAGAAGGCAAGGATGCACCGTAAGGAAAATTGTTACCTGATAGCATATTTTGGTGATCAAACATTTGCTTGGAATGAAGTGTCAATGATAAAGCCATTTAATAAACATTTCACCGAAATGGAGAAACAGAACGATTTGGAAATTTTCCGCCATGCTGTTGATTGTGCTTTAGAAGAGGCCTCAAGACGTGTTGAGTTTGGCCTTTCTTGTCCTTGTATGCCTGGAGAAGCGTCTCCTAAGCTGAAGACGCAATTAATTGCTAATGCTGCAGCATCTTTTGAACCGTTGGAGCTTGTCAATTTTGTTAAATCATTAGCTCAGTCACCACTTGCTGAATTTGATAGACTCGAGTTTGTAAATGCTCATGCCCAACTGTCTGCTTTCTATCGCTCAAAAGGCTATTCTCAACTGCCTGAGTTTGCAATGCTTGATCGGTTGTTTGAGAATGATATGGAAATTCTACCTGTAAGGGAGAAACAGCAGTGCAATGATCAAATTAATGAGCAAGTTTTGATGAAAACCCATGAAGAATTTTCACGGAAGCCCCAGCACATCTCTCGGAATACCAAGCAAACCGGCAAAAAGAAGAAACTTTTGTCAGATTTAATGTCTGAGAAGAACTCCTGGACTCTAAAGGGTGAATGTACGCCAGAAAAGAAGGCTGATGATAATTCAATTTCACCGTGTGTGAGGAAACAGAAGGCAGCTCACGATACTAATGAATATTTCCACCATTCCCAAATTGCTGATGATAAATCAACTTCACAGCGTGGCACGAAGCGGAAGGCATGTTATGATACTTCTGGTGATGATTTCCATAATTACCAAATTGCTGGTAATAACTCAACTCCACAGCGTGGAAGGAAACGAAAGGCAGCTTACAATGCCTTTGATGATTGTTCCAATAATTCCCAAACTGAAAACTACATCCAATTACAAAATGTATCGGTAGATGACATGCAATCTCAACTATGCTTAGCTGCCAAGGATCCTGCAGGAGAAAGCTGCTCTAGTGACATGATATATTTCTTTTCAGAATTTGAAAAATTCACCGGCTTTAACGATTCTGTTTTTCTAGAGCAAGGATTGTCTTTAGAACAAGAGCATGGTGGTGAGACTGGAGTAGTAATCTCCACAGAAGCTGCTGCTACATCTTCTATGTCAACACCAACACCAATGGAGCTTTGCAATGATTCTTATTGGACTGATAGAATAATTCAAAGCATTTCAGAAGAGGACACACTGCTGAAAAACCAGAATGAAAGAGATGAACTTTTGCCAGCTGCTGAAATTAGCCCTGATTTGGATTTAATGCATCAAGAAACCAATAGAAATCTTGGATCAGAACCTTCCAACCATGTGGAACATGTGAACGAGAGTTTTCCGACTTCTCTTACTCTGAAATTTACAAACTTGGATTCAGTTCCTTCAACAACGGATCTTAACAAGATCTTTGGCCGCTTTGGGACACTAATTGAATCAAAGACTAAACTTCTTGAGAAGACTAACCGCGCCAGAGTTGTTTTTGAACGATATTGTGATGCAGAAACTGCTTTTAGCAGTGCTGGAAAGTATAGCATATTTGGACCTTCACTACAAAGTTACCGCCTCAAGATTTTACCTCGTACACCAAAGAAAGGCACAGGAAAGCGAGGCAGAAAAAGCAAAAAAGAAAAAAGTTCTGTGGATGCTGCCACAGTTTGATGCCTTGACAATTAGGGGTGAGTTTATGTGAATATCGACCGACAATCTTAGTTTTAGTATTTTGACGAGCTATTGATTTGGCTAGCAAGCTAATACAAAAAATTGAGTAGGTCACTAATTGATGATGTACACAAACCTTTTTGGGATAGTATCAATTCCATTTAATTATGATCATTGATATATTTTGGGACTGATGATATGAACAAAGTTCAAACTTTAACTTAGTATGTGTCTTTGTTTGACAAGTTATATGTGAATACTTGTTCTGAATTCCCAAGGTTTTGATTACTGCATTTTCCTAGTCACATTTTAAAGTTATTCGAAATTTAATGTTTCATAACCATTCCATTTTATGGATACCATACCATATGTTCCATGATTAATCTAGGCACCTATCCTAATAGAATTTGAATCGTTTTTTGTCACGTTTTGAAAGATAGATTAGTATCTTTTACTTATGGCAATTTTGTACATTTAGCCTTCAATAATGTAACATATCTTATCAGCTTATTATTTGACAATCAAGGACAAGTCCTCGGCAAGACCGAACATAAACTTAGGAAAAGGACGTTTAAAAATTGTTTGCTTATTACATGGTAACTTGCTCCTTTTTCTTGCATGTCCCATGTTCATATCATATATTTATTTTTAAGTATGAAAACAAATTTCTTCTATAGTCTTGTCCGACATTTTTTACTCTTTGGCTATTGGATTTTACGATGGACACCAATTCCGCTACACCATATATTGTGAACTATCTAAAGCTATATTGGATCTTATATTTTAGGAGGGAAATTATTTTAAATAATTAATATAGAGGAGACGTTCATGTTGATCTCTAAGTGTGTGTGAGACGCTGCCTCTATAGCTTCAAAACATATCTAAGTTGCAAGCATGTTTTTGATGTCTCTTATTAGTAATTTTATAGATTAAATTGACTAGCAAAAAACATATCCAGAGACTAAATTGATTACCTAAAAACACATTCGAAAACTAAAATGACTAATTGAAGAGACACTTATAGAAATGTTTGTGATTTCTTTACATTCATGGATTGTAGCGGCGGTGCCTCACATTCAACAACAAAAATGAATGTTTATCCAATTGTTTGTTCAATTAATATCACTTTATGCAATGAAAACAAATAGGAAAAAAGCAACTTAAAAAACAAAGTTTGTTTGATAATTAGTTAAAATGTGCTAAAACCTAGAAACATAGATACGTTTAGTTATATTTTATCTATCATCAGTCCGAACTTTCAATTATCAGATCAGATTCTTATAAAAATCGAAGAGTTAAGACAAAAAGACCTATTTGAGTTTTGAAAAAAAAATCCTATTTGATAATTCTTTTTTATGATGACCAATTAACAAAGATTGTGATTTCAAATTATTTGATTTATATATGTTTTTCCAACTTAAAATGATCCATTAAACACAATTTCATTAATGTTTTTTCACGTTTGTTACCCTTCTGTTTTTGACGGAGAGATAAATAAAATTCAATTGTTGGTTTCATATTATAGTTAGGAGGATTAAATAAAGTTGACATGAAATTATACGTTTTGGAGATAGTCGATGATGACTAGGCAATCCACTTGTATATATTCGCAGCCAAAAAGTCCCATGTGTGACAATCCCTTCCCAAGGACACTTTGAATCCAACTTTCTCAAAATTCTCATCTCATATCATATCATATCAGGTCTCTCTTCTCTTCTCGTCATAATTAATTCTACTCTAATTTCAATTCTTCTTTTTATTATTATTATTATTATTATTCATCATTTATGCACTCAAATTAATAACATATGATATGATATGATGTAACAGTGAATTGAATTGAATTGATGGGGAGCGCATCATCTATGCTAACTCAATACGATATTGAAGAAGTTCAAGAACACTGCAATCATTTATGTATGTGCTCCTATATATATATTTTCTTCTGGTTATGATAATTAAGATCTAATTTGATTTGATTTGATTCAGTTTCTCAGCAGGAAATAGTGTGTTTGTATGAACGTTTTTGTCAACTTGACAGAAATGCTAAAGGCTTTATTTCATCTGATGAATTCTTATCCATTCCTGAATTTGTTATGAATCCACTTTCTCAGGTACACTATCAAATACTATTACTCTCTTTTTCTTTATATATGATAAGTGGTTATTATCCAAGAAACCCTTGACTACTAGTGTGAAGTTATTTATTTTTGCTTAACTTGTGCAACTTCTGCTATTACTAGTATGATTGTTTGTGTACTTATTTGCAGAGGTTACTCAAGATGGTTGATGGTTTGAATTTTAAAGACTTTGTGGCCTTTTTATCTGCATTTAGTACCAAAGCTGCTACACACCAAAAAGTTGAACGTACGTTTTTGTTTTATGTACTATATTCCATTGCTTCAGATTTTATTCTTTCTTAGTGTTTGGATTAATTAGTTGCTTTCAGAATCCTAAATAATTTAGGTAATCATAAATTACAAGGTTTTAGGATTGTTAAAAGTAGCAATTAAGTTAATTAAATAGTTAAGAATTGTTCATTTATGTGAATTATTCAACTAAGGCCTTTAATTAGGGGTACTTATAGTTACTTGTTTATCACTATTACAGTTATTTTCAAAGTATATGATTCAGATCGTAATGGAAAGGTGTCTTTCAAAGACATATTGGAAGTTCTAAAAGATTTGTCTGGTTCATACATGTCTGATGATCAAAGAGAGGTATCACGAAACAACTATATGCTTCTGTACAAAATTTATTTATTACTGAAATAGTTTTACTTTGGAGTAGCTTTACATCCCTATGTTGAGTTTGATATGCTAAAATTTAAGTTTAATATAATCTAACAATAGGCTTTTGTATGATCATATTTATTTATGCTGTTTGTATTACCTATATATGAATATTTCATTTCCATTAAATAAAAGCAAATAAAAACCTTTTTTCTTTCTTTCTTCTAGTTGTGCAGTATATGTATATGTTGACATAAACTTGTGTAATTTTGTCCCCATGAGCTTAGCTCATTTGGTAAGGACAATACATAATATATGCAAGGTCCGGGGTTCGAACCCTCGACACCACCAAAAAAACTTGTGTAATTTTGTTACTGTTCTTTGATTTCTCAGGAAGTCTTGGCCCAGGTTCTGAAAGAAGCAGGATACTCAAGAGACTGCTACTTGACATTGGATGACTTCATTAAGGTCTCCACATTTTTCTTATATATTTCTTGTGTTAGCAGACTCAATTTCTGTTTGTTCTTTCTCATTGTACTTTTGGATATCATTTGATTTTTATTTTAATTTGTCACAGGTTCTTGGCCATAATGGAGTAAAAATGGATGTTGAAGTCCCTGTTGATTAAAATTTGCATGTAGTTTTCATTGTTCTCTTGAATGATGAAATTGTAAACTGTATTCATGGCATTCTTGTGTAATAGTTCATGTGGAAATGAGAAGTGCACACATACAGTTGTCCCCTTTTTTCTTGGGATTCTTGTATAACAGTTTTCTTCCAGCCACTATCCCCATTGGAGCTGATTTGCTAGCTTTTTAGTTTGATTAAGGTTTTTGCATTCCCGGACATATTTTACAACCTTGTTTGGTTCCCTGAATTAGTTCTTTCTATTCGAAACTTCCAAATTAGTGGAACAAGCTGGTATGATTTCAATGCTGGTTATGCCAAACAACCAAAGTTCATATGAACATTTCTCAATTTTATTTTGCAAATTGAGTTACCTTCAAATTGAAAAATTACTAAGTTTACAGAATTGCTAGTGAAACTGGAAAATTCATTGCTGAACAATGGACCCCAAAATACTTTAACAAATGTGTAAAATCAACTAATAATGAAAATAAAATATTTTCCAAATAATTTATTAACTGAGAATGTCTTCTTTAAGTTACCAACGGCTACGACTATATCAACTTTCAAAAATCAGTTATATATAATGGCCATTTCTTGATTGAATTTTTTAAGGTGCAGCATTATCCATCTACATGTCATGAATCACAAACTGCAAACGTTTGATAATTTACATATAAATGTGGGTAAGGGAGGTAAGATTGCCATAGTACATGCAGACTAAATAAATCTAAATGCTAAATAGGAAGAAGTTAAGATAAACCAATCTAAATAAACATCCAGGAAAAGGTAGGAAGTACCCTAAGAACTTCTACATCCGGATCATAAAATTCATTAAATTTACATCAGTTGGTCTAGGTTTTCGGTTGCACTGCATTTTCTAGAGAGTAGCTGAATCGACTGATTTGGCGAGTGCCCTGCATTTTAAGTATATTATATATACCTAGTTCTTGTGATGGCCAGCAAGTAAAAGTTTGGAAAAGAAACTTGTCATCGGATGGAACTGGATCGATCATCTTTGGACTTCATCAGAAGAAGCACCAACCGAATTAGCTACCGCATTGCTTGCTGACCCATTTTCAATAGGTGGAGGCACACCCCACTTGCCTTCAGACTCAAGGGGCTCAAACACATGAACTATGCCATCTGACAGTCCAACAGCAAACTGATTTGGTTCGTGTGGGTGTGCAGCAATTACAAGCGGTTGGATGTTAGAACTGCTACATAAACAACAACATAGTTAGTATTCAACAAGAAGTAATACATAAAGGATTTTAAGATTTTGATATAAAACAAACAAATTATAAACTGAGAAAACGTTAATAACTTGAAACAGGTGTCATTACCTGACATTTGCGGAAAGATAAGCAGAAGGATTGATACGGCATCGCAATCGAAGGTTTGAAGCACTGAACACACAGATTGTTGCATCCAAAAAGCTGGCAAATATCAAGTTGCTATCACATGAGAAAGTTGCATGTGATATTGGTGCAGCAGCATCTCGCGGGAACCACTGTAATCCAAGCATCATACATCAGACAAAAGATAGATAAATTATTTGCAGCCAACATAAAACTGAAATTAAATGAATCAACCTGCTTTAAACATTCCAGTTTTGTTGCTTCATAAATGGCAAGCTGAGTTTCATGTACCACCAAGAAGCGGAACTGATCCTGATGAAATTGTACACGTGTATCTGCCTGTGCTGGTGGAGTCCTCCCAGCAGGAAATTGCAAGAATCTATTCTTCTGCTTCTCCCATCCATCAGTATTCCATACAAAAATCTGCACAATAGTAATAGAGTTATGATAACTATCCATACGATTACGAAAGTAAATTTACATTGCCAACAGCATACTTCAAAGGCGTCATTAATTGATGAAAAGTAGTCAAAGATTGAAAACTAGATCACTTGATGCAATTTAATACCAGAGACACATTTACACTTAATTATTACCTGACCATCTGCCCCAGATGAAACTAGTACATTCAGCACATGAGAAAACGCAAGACCAGTTATTCTTTTAGTATGGCCTTTGAGTTTACTTTTAACCTGCAAAGAAAAAAGTGTGTATAAACAACCAATTACTCAAAACACAGGCAGGAAATATCCATAGACAGCAATGCAATGGTACCTCATCCACGCGGACATTATATATCTGAATGGAAGAATCATCCATGCCTATAGCAATAATATTGTTATCTTGAGGATGGAAAGCCAGAAACGTTGCTGCAGGTGGTGGTGGCATGAACGTTGTCATTGTCTACATTTGGCCAAGAAGATTGAAGTTGGTTAGTTACAAAACAAATACACACTCGAATAGTGACTTAGGCCAACAGCTCACCTTAAAAGTCATCATATTGAACAGAGAAATCTTCCCACCCGATGCCGACATTACGTAAGAATCATTTTTGGAAAGAGCAAAGCATGGGACTGCATCCTCAGTATTGTTATCATTAACGTCATTAGTCATCAGGATGCCACTTGAAGGTTGCCACAACTGAGGTGGCACACTAGCAGTGGCCTGCAGGAACATAATATATACATTAGAGAACAATATTGTTTCTATTCCAATTTTGTGATTAGCGAACAATAGTAGTGAGGCAAAAGTTTCCTCACATATTATCATACCTTGCCAGATGAATTGCGATCATTTCGTTGCCACTTCCAGAGAAGATGAATGGCATTTGAAGCTAATGCCAGAATAGCATTACCTGAATTAGTATATATCAACCTCGATATCTGTCATAACAACGATGGAGATGATCAGAATACACACATTTCATGCAGTTACAATAATTGAAGGTATACACAAACAAGGAGATACACAAACATATTACTTACACCTAGCCCTTTTTGTTGTCCAATTAAATCTCAGTTCGTTGAGTTCTTTAGAATAGAAAAAAAGTAATGGAAAGTGTGTTTGATATAAAGCCATACGAATGTTTAAAATGAACCAAATTAGTAAGTAAATAACATACCTTTGTGACTCTTGCATTCTCAGGTAGCTTCAAGGATCTACAATGAGATGGTTCATTGATTTCAGTGAGCTTCCATATCTTTGACTTGTCATTGGATTCTTCACTTATTCTAGGTTTAATATCACCTAAGTTCCGGGCATCCCCATTCTAATGAGTTGAAAACGACAAACAGTTAATTGATGGTAATATCAAAAAGTAATTATAATAAATACAGTATAACATTCACGGTGAGAAGTTCATTCAATACTCTTCTCCAAGATACATCATCTCACAACAAAGTTGCATAATGAGAAACAGAATAAAACTATTAAGAAAAAGCTAAAATTAGCATTCAAGTAAATAACAAATCCTTCTGAAAAAAATGCAAGATAAACAAACCATTCCAGTAATAGCTGCCACAGATGAGGCTCTCTCAAGTGCAGCACTAGTTGCCGCAGTAGCAACTGACATCGGATTTATTATAGGCTGCCACAAATGACATATGTCAGAAATAGGTTTTATTGATAAGAGGCCAGGAAAAGATCTATAAGTCTACCTTTGTCATGGCTTCTGATGATCTTGATGCATCATATGAGGAATTCTCCAACGAGCGCAGCAAACGATTACCATCTCCATTGGCTAAGATTTTAATTCCATTCTCATTTGCAGAGACAGCTAAAAGAGATCCTTCCTTATTGAAACGGATGCGTGGGCTTGCCTATAATTCAGATAAGGTACTAATCAGCAACTACAATTTCAAGAGACCGGATTTATATTTTTAATAAAACAATTAACTTACCGGGAGACCCCCATCAGCATCAACAGTTGTCAAAAGCTGGATATTGTCCATATCCCAAAATTTAATGGAGAAATCATCACCAGCAGCCAGATACCGATTTTTGGTCGTATCAAATTGTACAACACCCAAAGATCGCTTTCGAAATCCTTGATAAGTCCTTTTCACAGCTCCTTCACTTTCATTCCATTCCACAATAGAGGATTCCCCATCCTTGCTAGTCCCACATGAAAAGAGCCTATAACATATTCACACAAAAATGTTTGAACAAAAAGAGATCAAAATAGATATTATGATTAGAAGTAAAATAAGATTCAGAACACAAGTAGTCATGATTCAGAATATGGACCTTGTACCATCAGCACTATAGGCCATGGTTGTACACCACCGACCAGGAGCATCATAATCAACACGGGATCCCAAGTTGTCATACAACCATGCTTTTATCTTTCCATCCAATGCCGTTGAAAAGATGAACTGGAATGTTAAAAACAGAAAGTATCAGTAATAGAAACTGAAACCACCATTGATGAACCTTGAAGGTGAAGTTAGTTACAGAAGTTTGTTAGAGGAGAGAGAGTAGAAGAGAGAGAGAGAGAGAGAAAGTGAAATTGTATTATATTATTGTTAACTGAATCTGAATCTCAGAGTTACAAGGGTATATATAGATGAACATAAGAAGCTAGAGATATGTGATATGAGACACATGTCACACTCTGATAGGCTAATTACAGAGCTTAAGACTAATGAGTCTTTGTTACTTAAACTATTACAAGCTTAGCTATTATACTCTAATAATCAGCAAGAAAGCTAAATATAAACATGTTCAAAGGATTTTATTTGAGGCACTCTAATAACTGAGCTAAAGGAATGAAGCAAACATTTTCCCAAACTAAACCAATATATGTATTCTATCAAAAGTACCATAGCCAACAAATACCTGGATGTTTTCCTTATAATGTGGGCAGACAGAATAAACGGGAGCCTCATGACCTTCAAAAGTGTACTGTTTTATACCGGTAGCAGCATCCCACACCTTAGTTACATTAGATGGTTTGGTTAGCAACATATGGTATCTCAAATTCAGAAAAACAAGTTTGTTCTTTGATAAAGATACCTTAATAGTTTTATCATCACCACAGGTGATCACGCATAGCTGCTTATTTGGGTGAGAAAATGCTAGATCATTTACTCCGCCAACATGAGCATCAATCTAGAAATGAGTTCATAGGCAAGCAATTACAAGTATGTATAAATAAAAACCTAAAGTAAGCAAAAATAAATCTTCATATATGTATGTGTGCATACCTCCAAGTGCTGTCGTACTTCATCCCCACCATGGTAAGAGTATATTTGAACAATGTGCCTTGAATAAGCAACTCCTGTTTATCAAACAAGCCCGACCATTAGTAATTAGTCAAGTTGATTTCTTAACGTATAAATTATTAGATCTATATATCAAACTTCAAGAATTGAAAAATACCAAACTTACCAAACAAAGCCCCGTCAGGACTCCAAGTCACACGGTTGACAGAAACAGCTGGATCTTTGACAAGAGCAGCCTGAAATGGTCATGATTATTTTTTATTTTCAGTTAGTGCAGAGCTACAGGGTTCAGGGGTTGGTACAATTGTTCATCAAGAACATCAATGGGTATAGACAAGAAAGGACAACCTGAAATGGCATTGAACAAGCACTCAGATCCCAAACTTTGAAGTTCCTCAAGACCAACCGCTCCCTAGAGCCCAATTCCCATAAACCAATGTCCGCCACATTTGTACCAACTGAAACATTCCATCGAGAGAGAAAATCGGTCAGTTGACAGCAAAAATGGTAAATAAATGCAATTGAAACAAGTCAAAAAACACAGTTGAAAGGGATTGCAAGAGAAGCTGACCAAGAAGCAAAGTCTGTTGAACTGGATGGAAGTCCATGCTCATAGGAGACGAGCCTTGGTTTAGAGTTCGCAAGACTGTCTTTGGCAAGTCATCAGGTGAATTAAAAGCCTGGCCATGACCATGACCCGGAAACGTCGCCGACAAAACATTAACAGGTAGATTTCCCTGCACAAAATGACGCAAGATCAAAAGCAGAAATATGATAAGTAAAAACTTGCATGGGCTAGAATCCCACGATCATGCATGATGTTTCCATAAATCATATAGCAGATTACCTCATCAGACATTCCTATTGGTCTTGTTCTCTTAGAAATGTGATCTGAATCCCCAGATGGGTAGTCAACAGAAGGATTAGTTGGAGGTGTCCTAGGGTGCTTCAAAGCAGCTTAAGAAGGCAATACAATGATATAGATTAAAGATTATACACAATGAACATAGCCTACGTAATCATAGTGCCATTAGGCATGAAGAAGCAGAGTTAACAGAAAGCAAGCATGGAAAAGAGTTAACAGGCTGCAAAAGAATGTGGTACCGGGCATTGATGGTCCACCAACACCAAGACCTATAGCTCCTCCTCCAGAAACTGAGGGATGTGCCACGGGAGTAGGATTTGACATCCAACCAGCCAGCGGCATTGGCACAGGTGCTGGAGTAGGTTGAAAAGGCTATACACATGAAGAGAAAACAGTTCAATACCAAAGTAAGAATCAAAAGATAACATATTACACAATTCCTATTAATCCAAATCAGTTTAATGGCCCACCCCATGTGCACCGAGAGGAGGAAATCCTCCAACCTTCGGTAAGGATCCTAGTAGCGGCATATTAGCAGGTGATGGAGCCCGTGCACCATTTGGCTGTCCACAAGAGTGATCCACGAAAAGAGTTTTTATATCTGGATTTGGCCGTGGATTCTTACAAAGTTGATGCTGCCAATTCAAGCTGTAATTTAATTTCAAAATGAAAGAAAATCAGGTTTTCAATAATACATAACTTAACCAAAAACATATGCAGCATCTCTACCATATAACAATGGTTCATCATTTAGATGAAAAGATGCATTTACACAGACATTGTAAACATTATGTAACCAAAGTTGCAACAGGAGGCGAGTTTGTGGGGCAAGTCCTATCACCGATGAAAAGTAAAACAGGAGTTTGATGGTTGGAGAGCAATAACACAATGGTTGTTTACAGTATGAGCTAGTTAAGTTAAGATACTAAAAGCAAGTTCACGGCCATAGTTTACAAGAAAGTTATTGTGTATAAAGAACAAGTTCGCATTCTATATTGATTGACAAGTCAGTATCTCATACATTGGAAGAATTACCTTTGATTGATGAGAGTCCGCAACCTTGAGTTCTTAAGGTTGGGAAATTGCAATTTGTCACGGAATAAGGGATTAGCCTCAATCAACTTTTTGAGCTCAACCAACATGATTGCTCTCGCAGACTTCGTATCACCATACTTGGACAGTTGTTCATTTTCCCTATAATATAATAAAAAACAGAATAAGTTGTCAGCATCATACAAAAGTTCTACGCTTAAGTAAATAAGAAAATCATCTCCATACCTAAAATTCTCCAGTGTTAAAAGCTGTGTGATCTCCTTGAACAATTCTTCATTAAATGTAGAAAACACTTTCAAATCCTTCACTAGTATTTCGACACCCTTGGACCGATCATGCCTACCAAAAATCAAACAAAAACAGCCGAAAATCAGTAGTTATACTAGAAGTGCTAGCAACACTCACTTGCTTGTTTAGTGTGCCTGGAAAATATAAAAGTGAAATCACAGCAAGTTTACTTGTCCAATGCCTCGAGATACTTCTGCTTCCTTATCTCGAAAAATATCTTCATAGAATACCTATTATCATCAACTTTAGTGAAACCAGAGAGGTACTTCTCAACCTCATCCCAGTTCCCATTATGCACTTCATCTTCAAAATACTTCATGTTAAAGTAAAACCCTGATTCCTGTTCAAGCCTATTATTTTACAAAAACACATAATAATCAATTAATTTGCAAAAAATAAACATATAGTAAATATGACCTAATATTACTACTAATAGTAATAATCAGAATCATCATAATAATTAAAAATATTAATAATAAACAGTAAAATGGGAAAAAGGACTCACTTATGAACAGCCTCTTTGAACTTTTCTTCCTCAAGAAACTGCAAGATCAAGAACACCAACTCCCTACTGAGTGATGACATGGCAACCCCTTTGTCTTGGATCAGATGAAAATCAAAATGAGCAAAGACTAAACTAGATCTGCGAAAAATAATCAAATAATTTAACTAGCAAAAGCACTTATGGAAGAAAAAACTTCCATAACACAAAAAAAAATAAAAAATACAACAATTCATCATGCAATAAAATCACTGAAACCCTAAAAAAAGTAGAAAAAAACCCAAAAAAATTAAGCATAAAAATGATCAAAGGTATGTGAAAAAAAGCAGCTTTAACCCCTTAAAAAGAATCCAAGATGCAAAATAGAGAAAAAAGCTTAAAACTTTAATCACTTAAAAGAAAAGCTTGAAAGTTTTAAAGTAAGAGATTCTGCAAAAAAGAGAAATGGTTTTGAAGAAGCTTCTTTCTTCTCACCTTGAAATCCAAAGGTAAAAGCTTCAAACATGGAGAAAGAAAACAACAACCACTTCACAAGACCAAGACCAGACACAACACAACACAACAAGAACAACTTTCTCTCTCCTAAATGTTTCTCTTTCTCTCTCTATATAGCATATATCTATAGGTGTGTGAATTTTATATTAGGAGGAGACAGAGAAATGAGTATAAGCTAGTTTACTTATCAATAAGTGGTTCTGCTTATTATGATAAGGTATGTAATAAGTAAAATGGATTATAGGTGGGGTCCATTGGTCTTGATAGTGTTTGTTTGGGCTTGGTTTTTGAGGAATATTACGAAGTGTGCCATTGAGAGAGAAAGATAACGTGATGCAGTTTGTGATAGTGATACGATAACGATACGATATGAGATGAGATAAGATACGAGATGGAAGTGAAAATGAAATGTGTGTGTGTGAGTTATTGTTGTTGTCACTGTCAGTGTCAGATTAGATGTGTGTGTGGGTACATTTCCCTATTCTCCGACGGAGGGAGGGACCCATCAAATACTAGTACTAACACTAGTGCTGTGCTGCTTTCTTTTCTTTTCCTTTTCTTTTAACTCATTTCCATCCTTTAACATTTTCTTGCTATTCCTTTTTTTTTTTTACTAACTCTCTTATTTTTAATTGAATGTCTCTTGAAGTTCGATTAAAATGTAAGAAGAATTTAATTATGAATTTATTTCATCTAAGAATCAAATTTAAGTTATTCTTTTTTTAGTGGAACTCATTAACAAATTCACATTATCTAAATTAATAACATACAACGGTTCTTGGATCGGATATTGAGATTTTTTTTAAAAAAACATAAAAAGAAAAATGGTTACATATAATATAAAATCAAAGTGACTGAAATACCCGTGTCTCTGGATCTGCAATGTTAATATGCAAATCATTGATTGAATAGGTAATCTTTTAATATGAATCAAATGAACATCGTAAGAAGACGAGAAATCAAATAGTGTCGCCCAAGATGAATAACAACACAGTACTGCATTCAGACGATGAAATCATGGAGAAAAAAAACTTAGATCTATGTAAAAATTACTTATTTCGATTGAAGAAATCAAGATGAAGATGAAGGGGGTGATTTTGGATCCAAAATTGACTAAAAATTATCCCTTCAATAAAGATAGCGAAAGTGATAACCTATAAAAAGAAAACTAGGGTCGACTTATTGAAGAGGGAGAGCTAGAAAAAAAGATTTGTTAAACTAGACCATCGACGCACGGGTCATATGGAAGGTAATATTTGACGATAATGGGTAGCAAAATAGTTTAGATGAATGTCATGATTGTCATATAGTATATCATAATATTAAGAAGCATAGACGTTGGTACTGTACCATAACATAATTTTCCATGACATTGTCCTTGATACCGTAATGTAACATAATAGGTTAAGTATAGCAAGACGAGATATCATTTATAAGTAAGAGATTAGGTTTAAGTACAGCGAAATGGGTTAACGGTTATTCCTTTAAAAAAAACATATAATTAGGAACATAATTTTATTTTACTTTAGATAAACATTAAATGCAAAAGTGTGGAGGGAAAAATTAGGTTAAAATTAGGTTAAGTATAGCGAGACGGGTTAACATTTATAAGTAAGAGATTTAAAAAAATATAGCATATAATTAGGAACATGATTTTATTTTACTTTAGATAGCAAAAGTGTGGGGGAAAATTAATTTAAAATTTGGTTAAGTATAGTAAGACGAATTAACATTTATAAGTAACGTAACATAATAGGTTAAGTATAGCGAGACAAGTTAAGATTTATAAGTAAGTAGGTTAAGTATAGCGAGACGGGTTAACAGTTATTCCTTTCCAAAAAAATAGCTTATAATTAGGAACATAATTTTATTTTACTTTAGATAAATATTAAATGCAAATGTGTGGAGGGAAAAATTAGGTTAAAATTAGAGATGACATTTTGCATAAATTAAATCTATGGTTAATATAGTAAAGTCACGCGAAAAAATTAGGTTAAATCTAGGGTTAATATTGCATGATGTGTTAACTTTTAGAAATAAGAGATGCCATTTTGCATAAACTAGACTTTTGACCTGTGCGTCGCACGGGTCTGACGTATTTTTTAGTATTCGCATAAATTATTTATAAATCAACACATATTAAATAAACTTTCTATCTCATAAAATGTTACCCAATAACTAAAGTGTTGAGACGTTAAATGAGTGCAAGAAAGAGATCCAAGGTTCAATTCTCATAAATCACATTTGTTTGAATATATGCGTAATATAAAGGATAATTTGTTAAGCAAGGATTGAATTAATATGAGCGATCTGTTTTTTCAAAAAAAAAAGGAGCGATCTGTTAACAAAATAGGAGCGATCTCTTATTTCAAAAAAATAGGAGCGAAAATAGGATTGGATTGGATTTAGGAGTGATATGTTGTTTTTGATTTCAGAAGTATTTGAAAATAACATTTTGATTAAATTAAATAGGGTTAATTAAATAGGGGTAATACAGTAAAATTAATCATTGAAGTTAGGTTAAATGTATGGCAACATTTTGCGTTCGGGTTAACATTAAGGAATAAGAGATAAGAGATTTCAGAAATATTTGAAAATAACATTTTGATTAAATTAAATAGGGTTAATTAAATAGGGGTAATACAATAAAATTAATCATTGAAGTTAGGTTAAATCTAGGACAACATTTTGCGTTCGGGTTAACTTTAAGGAATAAGAGATAAGAGATTTCAGAAGTATTTGAA
>Ga0228710_1001418_pt1 | contig 35856 bp, 32 predicted proteins | sample MedpolnodulmetaG_FD_177995 | JGI IMG/M metagenome (GOLD analysis project Ga0228710, IMG submission 177995) | Root nodule microbial communities from Medicago polymorpha collected in Santa Monica, California, United States - pink nodules | ecosystem: Host-associated > Plants > Roots > Nodule...
TATGTATCTCGTTCATCCTCAACAATCATATTATGTAATATGATGCATGACCTCATGATGATACCCAAATCGGCTATGTCCCACAAGCGAGCTGGTTCACGGATGATTTTAAATTGAGCTTGAAGCACTCCAAAAGCACGTTCGATGTCCTTCCGACATCCCTCATGATGTTTTGCAAATAACTTATCGGGTTCACTTTGAGGAAGTCTAATCAATTTGACGAAAGTTGGATAAGAAGGGTAGATACCATCAGCTAGATAGTATGCCATATTATAGGGACGTTGGTTCACAAAGTAATTCACCCTTGGAGTCTTTCCCTGTTCCACATCATCAAGCACTGGTGATCGGTCTAGAACGTTTATATCGTTCAACGTTCCCGGACATCCAAAAAAGGCGTGCCAGATCCATAGAGCATGAGATGCAACTGCTTCAAGAATAACCGTGGTGGTTCCCTTATCCCCCTTGGTAAATTGACCTTCCCATGCTTTAGGACAATTTTTCCACTCCAAGTGCATGCAGTCAATACTCCCAATCATTCTTGGGAACCCCCGCATTTCACTAACATGTAGTATTCTTTGCAGGTCATCTTGGGTTGGTGCTCTCAAGTACACTTGCTCATACATTCATATGATTCCTTTGCAGAATCTACGTAAGCACTCTAATGTTGTACTACTTCCTATTTTGATGTATTCATCGACCGCATCTTCTGCCACACCATATGCTAACATTCGCATTGTTGTGGTACATTTTGATAAGGGTGATATACCTTCTTTATTGGCTGCATCAACTCGCTGGGTGAAATAGTTATCACTACTTGAAAGGTCTCTAACGATTTGAAGGAAAACGTGTTTTTGCTTACGGTACCGACGACGAAACATTGCATCGTCATATGTAGGCTCATTGGCAAAGTAGTCGTCAATTAGTCTTTGGTTTGCCGCTGCATGATCTCTATTGAAATATTTTCTACTACGAGATGCACTATCTTCCTCTATTTTTTTTGACGCTGAATAAATCGGTTGACGATATAAGTGTCATCAATATCACGTTTTTGTTTGTAGGCTTCGATATCAAAAGGATCCATTGATAGTTTTTTGGAAGTAGATTGAATAGTTTTTTTGTGATATTGGAAGTAGATATGAATGAGATTTGTGAAATTGGAAGTAGATATGAGTCCCTATATATAAGTACACTGACAGATTCGAAATAAGTTATTGTATTGTATTAAAGCAAACAGTGGGGATAATTATTAAAGCAAATAGTATGTGAAATAATGGGTACAAAGTGGGGATAATTATTAAAGCAAATAGTATGTGAAATAAGTCACGGGGGACTAGGCAACACTAGGGACTATCAATGGGGATAATAAAGCAATCACTGAGGACTAGACAACACTGACAATTATTAAAGCAAACACTGGGGACTAGACAACACTGACAATTTTGACCGAATACAAACAAATATTTGATTGAAATTAATTTCCAAACAGCTCATGCTCCAACTTTTCCAACAGCTCTTTCTTACGGTCATCGAGATGCTCTTCGGAACTTAACTTTAGATACATTTTCATTTTCTTAACTTCAGTCTTTTCTCTCATCAATTTGTTTTTCTCTTGTTTCACAAAGGTTAACTCTTTCAATTGTTCAATCTCGTGCTCCTTTAATTCTTTGAATTCAACCAACTCCTTTTCCACCTCCTCCAAGGCAACGTCCTTGCTTTTATTTTTACCTTTTTTTTAGCTGCCTCCCTACTCATTGGACGAGCACTAGATCCTACAGAGTCCGCGTGAGATCTCTTAGATCCACTACTTCCTGAGCCAATACTTCCTCCTACTTGACTACCATAACGTGGTTGATCACAGATGCCATTCTTCCATTAAAGTAAATTGAACATTCTTCCCACATGCATATAATTTCTGGGCTTTTGCCAAAACATCAGTTTCCGATCAACCGCTTCCTTGCAAACGCTTAACGCCTTCATAAGCACCAATCCATTTATTTATTACTTTGCTCATATAATTAAAACGGTTTTGGCATGCAACTAGATCGCACGGAGAATCAAATGAGCAATACTCATTACAATACTCAACAATTTTACCCCAATATGTTTCACCTCTCTGGTTTCTCCCGACAACACTGCTTGTTCCAAACTTAATCCACACACTAATTAACACCAAATTTTGTTCAGCGTTCCATGCTGGTTGCTGGTTTTTCTTGCTCTTAGGAGTTGAATCTTCTGGATTTGAAGTGACTTCATTTGCAACTGCCATGCCACTAGGAGTTATTTGTGTTGAAAATTCAGGAAATTCAGATGCACCAACACAGGAAAAATTTTCATTCTCCATTGACATATAACCATAATATGGATGAAAGTTTGGAACAGATGATGACTGGTTGAAATTTGGTGTAAGACCAAAATTAGGTATGTTTTGAGCACGTTGGTTGGAAGATTGATTTGGATTTTGATAATTGTTGGGATTTTGGTAGTTAAATGGGTAATTAGAATAATTTTGGGTGTTGAAATGGTTATTATTGGGATCCATTTCACTAAAAACAAGATTAAAATTTCACTTATTTTGCTAATAGAAAGATAATAATAAGATTAAGATAGTGAAAAACTTGATTTTTTTCTGTGTCCAAATCAAATGAACCAAGTCTCTGTTTATAGAGAAAAAAAAATCATGAATTTTGGTAATTTTTTTTTTTTAAGAAATAATTTACACCGAAATAATTGAGGTACAATGAATAAAATGATAAGAATTCAGACAACCAATCAACACCAAACATGTGTCCCATGTTATCCACAAAACAGATTCTCTCTCCACCTCCTGCAGCTTCACGCGCTGCTGTCCGCGAGTGTGCTGCACGCGCCGTTTCTGGCCAACCGAAGCGTGACAAGTGTCCCTCTGGCGTCAGATTAAACTTGTTGAATTCATTCAACCTCTCTTTCATCCACATCATCATTCAACACACCATTGGAGACTACCCACATGTTGTATCCTGCTTTCAACATAGCAATTCAACACCCATTGCAGCTGGTCTAAGATGGTAATAACCTTATTGCTTCTATTCAAGCAACATGAGCAAATGTTTCCGTATAAGCAATATCTTCTTGCTGGCAATAGCCCTGAGCTACTAGTCTAGATTTCTTTCTTACCACTTCTCCTTGCTCATTTAATTTGTTTATGGAATCTCACTTTGTTCCAATGATGTTATTATCCTTGGTTTATGATACATCATAGGATAAACTTGGTCTTCAAAAGTGTTCACTTTTGATGCATCAAAGAATTGTTTCAACCAGAGTATTGGTCTAGTTTTCCTTCTGCATGAACTATTTATATGATTGTTTTTCTTAGATGATTAGTCTTGTTATTCAGAGGATTGTTCTTAATTTCCTTTTGTATGGTTTGTATCATAGTGTAAGGGATATTTTTCAACACATGAACAAACGTTCCAGGGTAAAATTGTTCTCTGACATCTTGTTTTCATATACCAAAACAAAAATTAGAGGTCATTGATATTCGAACCAATTTGGTTCAACATATTCACTCTTGATAATGCTTTGGTAGCTTTTGAAATGATCCACTACCTTAAAAGTAAAACAAAAGATCAATTGTGCAAAGTGGTTCAACATATTCACTACCGATATTTCATGGGATGGTAGTGTTAATCAAGTTTGTAATAAAATTTATTTGGTATTTATTTAATCCCCATAGTCCATGGGATACAAAATTCAAAAGACGATAAAAATTGTTTTGGTGGCGATTTTCAAATGGAGGGGATCAAGGTATCCATTGATTGTCTTAAGAGAAGTTAGCATAGCCAAAAAAGTTGAAGATATGAGATTCTCAAACCTCCATGCTTTTAATTTAGCTATGCTAGACAAACAAACTTTGCAAATTTTGATGAACCCAAATTCAATGGTGGCTAAGTTATTCAAATCTAAATATCACTCTAGAGGATATCTTATAGAATCAAATGTTTGGAGAAGGTCAAGTTTCTCATGACGGAGTATTTGCATATAAAGAGTATTGTTTCGTGCAATCACTTATCAATGTCAGGTTGGTAATCAAAGATTAGATGTACGAGAATGTGAAAGAATGAGCACCGTGGTTGTGAAGATGTGGTTAAGGTGTTGCCTACAAATTATTTTCATCAACAATTCATGACAAAGTCACTTGATGACCAGATAATAAAGGAACATTTACAGTTAAATCCGCCACATAAATTAGATGTAAGAAGACATGTCTTACATCTGTGATTGGTTTTTAGTGAAGAATTTTATTTAGCGTTTTTTTTTTCTTTTCTGGTGGTCGGGGTTTGAACTCCATACCTTGCATATATTATGTATTGTCCTACCAACCGAGTTAAGCTGCATTTCAATGACGAGCAAACTTTTTTTTAAGCAAAATAGAAAATATATTAAATAAAAAGAAAGAGATACAAAGACAGAGGGCATTAGATCTGATCAGGAATAACCCATACGCGAATACATTGTGATAAAACAGTCCAAATGGATCAACTCTAATCTATCCTAACAAAAATTCACTAATCACAGACGCAACTCAGCGAACCCTCATACAGGCACGAAACCAGTCCAAGCTAAAAAAAATATGAAAAGTAGACATCTGAAAAGAACAGTTAGAATTAGGTAAATAACATGGGTATATAAATACTAACGTGGGCAGGGCCGTTCCAATAAAATTGGAGGTTCGGCTCTAATATTAAAAATGACCCCTAATAAAAACAATTAATGATAATTTAAACAATTGCAAATTAAGAATACACATTATTTTGATTTTAATTTGTTCTGTTGAATTTTTTTTGTTGAGAGATGTGTGGGTTTGACCTAATTTGTCCATTTACTCTTTATTTTTGTCAGATAATAAGTGTTTGATTTAGACTTACATAACAAAAAAAAAAAATATTATTCTACATCCCAACAATTATATTTATACCCCTACAAATAATTGAGGCCCCATAAATCGGAGACTCAGCTCCGTAGAGCTCCTTGCACATGTCAAAGAACGGCTCTGAATGTAGGTATATAAATTAGCATCTTTGACGGTTCGAATTAGGTCTAAAGAATCTTCATAACCAAGTGGTTAATAAGCCTCAATGTCTAAACTTATGGGAATATACAAGTTCAATCTTCGGCTTGTACAAAATTTAATTAGATTTTATTTTATTTCAACTGAACTTCAGAATACTAAGATTTGTTTTCTCTGAAAATCAGCGAGTTAAGACAAAAAAAAATCTAAACATAAAGAAAATAAAAAAAAATAGATTTTGGAAAGAAATGACTATCATTCTTATCTTTAATGTAAATTATAATAAGTAATTAAATCATGTATTAGTAAACAAATTAAATTTGGTAAAAATAAAATCTAGAAGAAAGAATTTAGTAAAAAAGTTGCAAAAACTGCATATCGGAATTTTCATTAATAAGTAAACATTAATAGATAATTTCTTTTTCAGCCAAAGCATGCATTTACTTTAAAAGATAATTTGATAACCATTAGATACATTGAATATACTATTCACAAATGAAATAATATATTTTTTTACAAGAAGTTAAAAGGACCATTGTCGATGCCTTTACATACAGTCTTCTTAAAAAAAATAATGTCCCTTCAAAAAAAAATTATATTAATGTATTATAAATTTAGCATTTCATTGATATTTGATGAGTAGAAATCAAATTCGATACCTCGTGATTTACAACATTTATACATATATATATATCAATCGTTTGCGAACGTTAGACGTTAGTAGTAACATTTTATCAACAATATGTTAATGAATTATAACTTTTAAGAGGATAGAGTGCAATTCAAATATCTTTTAGGAGATAAAAATATAATTTTCTCTATATAATTACTTTCAAGAGAATGAAGTATATTCCTTCAAAAAAGAGAATAGAGTATATATTTTTTTTATATAAAGAAAGAACGGTAGCATAACTCAAACTTTTAAATATTATAATTTAAGTCTACATATATCATTTAATATTAGAATCAATAAATAAAAATTCTTTTTGACGAAATAAATTATTTATTATAAAGTATTATTTGTTTTTTCTATGTCTATATATCTGAATAGAGTTGAATGAAACAGTTACATAGACATAAATGCATACAGACAGTTGTAAAAAAGACTGAAGACTTTGAGTTGTCTAGCTCTATAAATTTTGTAAGGCACTTGGAGGGCATAGAAAGTGGATACTCATGCACAAGTTTCTATTGGAGACACCTATCGTTGACTCATTGAATTAAAAGGTGAAGAAATAATCATTTTCAAAACACATTTTTTGACTGAATCTTGAAAAATATTTTCACTCTTTATATTTTACTTTATTAACTTGTATAGTGCTCTCATATATGGTGTAGTGATATTGCTTTAAGAAGAAGGATAGATAGATAGATACAATTACAAATCAGAGGATGGCTCGTAAGGTGAGAAAATCTATATATCCTAATTTTTTTCTATTCCATTTTTTATTAAATTAATATTTGTTTTTGTCTCTCTTCAAGTTGGGTGTATAGAGTGTTAATCTTATTAAGCAGCTATTGTTAATGTTGAATAATATTGTCAAAAAAATGTTGAATTATATGTTTCCTTTTCACAAAATGTTGAATTATATGTTGTACTATATTCATTTTGCTATTGGTTTCTCATATATAATTCGATTCTAGCTCTTGGTTATTTCACTCTCTCAATTCCTAATTATAAGTAAAAAAAAATGAGTTAAAGAAAGTTAATGGAGCAAATGCATAAAACTTTCTTTGATATTTTTGCTTATAATTAAGAAGAGGGAAGTATATTTTTTTTAATATGGAGCATAGTGAATGAATTTGCTTATAATTAAGAAGAGGGAAGTATATTTTTTTTAATATGGAGCATAGTGAATGAATTTGCTTATAATTAAGAAGAGGGAAGTAATTTTTTTTTTAATATGGAGCATAGTGAATGAATTTGCTAGATAGTACATTGCATTCAATATTGTGTTTCGAGAGAGGAGAGTGAAATAGAGAGGGAGAGAGATTCTGAATAGTTCACTAGGTTTAAAAAGGTTTAAAAATATTGTGGTGGGGTAGTTTTGTTCGAGACACCGACAAATATTAAATATGAACACATTTTTTTAGTTGACATTCAAACTTTAATTTATCACGTTGTGCGAGATTGACAAATTGTACAAATGTTTATGTTTGACCCAGTTTCTTTGATAATGTATAGGACTTTTAATACATATAAACAAACTGTAGAAGTTTTGATAAATCTCTTAATCTTTTATAAAAATATATAGGGAAAATGAGAATGTTAAAATTCATAGACTTTGATTTTCGGTGAACTTGTTATCAAACAAGGCTATTTAAACCGGCCCACATTAATCAATATAGTGTCACATATGTGTAGATACTTAAATCTCTTAACCATTTGATGTAGTGTTGCATCATGATTTTGGTTTATAAAAAAATGGCACGTTGATTGACAATGTTAACATGTAGGAGAACTATATTTCGACCGAAAAAAAGGAGGAACTTTCTACAAAACTTTCTGGCGCAAACATTCGGCAAAACTAACAAAACTGGAAATATTTGTATTAGGCGGATTCTAGGTGCCACATAAAAGGAAATAATATCATTGACTAACATCGCCTCAAATTAATGCGGTTGATCAAGACGCATCAATATGCTTAGCTGGAATTGGTAAAATTGTAACGTGGCATGGCCCCGTCACCGTGAGTCATTAGGCATTCCTCCTCGCGAAGAAGTTCGCCAAGACACATGTGTGACGTGTAAAGTAGGAAGTGGAGTCCAATTCAGGAAAGCAGCAAGCGAGTCCTTGTAACATCGACCTGTAAAATAGTCGAATGCTCAACCCAGATATTAAGGAACTCAGTAACTGGCGATGTCTAGCTCCAAATGAAACCGTTTAGCGGCATTATCCTGATTGTAAAAGTGCTTCAGATAGTCCCACATTTTCTTAGCAGTAGACAAGGAATTTGGATTATTAATCATTTGACAATCAATAGAAGCTAGAATCCAAGTTATAATCCGAGCGTCCTTTGTCTGCTAAGCTGGCATCATTGCAGCATCTGCAGCGGGCGCAGAGGAGGTGCTATCTACATGACCTCACAAGCCTTTCCCTTTGACAAACCTCTTGAATTGAAACTCCATGCTGCATAACTTTTGCCGGTAAAACGAACAAAAAATTTATCCTTCGACTTCTCTGTCAACATGATGGATACCGTCATACCACAGTAAACTACAAACAAAATAACAAGAAAACTCAATATGTTATCATTTTAAACCTAAATGTTTACCTTGTTTCACTGGTTTCATGTTAAATTTTCCATCTTCTATTAGCACATGCACAACAATAATCAAGCAAAATACTATGCAGCATCATGTAACACATGTACATGCAACACAACATTCATATGGTCTATTTGGAAACCGATTTGCGAGCTTCTTTGCCCTACCACTACTAGAAAAAATAAAATTAGTGACAAAATAACAAGAAAACATTAATCTTGCACTTTTTTTGTAATTATTCATTTTATTAATTGATTTTCAATTTGAATAGGTGTTTGAACTTGGTAAACATGAGGAGGAGAGTATCAATCCTTGCACAAGAGATGGATCAATTGATTATTATGGAAAACCAGCTATAAAAGCTAGAACAGGTGGATGGAAGAGTGCCTCATTCCTGTTAGGTATTCACATACTTCTGGAATGACATTTCATGTTGTTGTTAGGTTGGAAGTTAGTATCTATATTTCATCGGTGTAAACAAGATAATTACTGGAAACATGTTTTTTGGACACAAATATTTTTGTACACCCAAATTCAGAAAACTTCCGCGATAAACTTTTGAAGTGGTTAACACAGTTCAAAATAGATGGTTAATGACATTGGATGGATGGTTAATGGATTCACCTAAGTGTTAAAACTCATTAAGCACCAATGTAAGTTCATTAAGGTTAACAATAATATCGAGGTGCTCAATTACATATAGAATTGAATACCTGAAAATTTTGGTGAAGCACAACTCACGTTAAAATTCGTGGTTAATGAAGTTACATTGATGGTTAATGAGTTTGTCATTATTTCCGTGAACTATCTACTAAATGTAATTGACTATCTAGTTGAACTGCGTTAACCACTTAGATCAAAAAAGGGCAATTCAGTGCACTAAAGCTCCTGCATATGCAGGGTCCGAGAGGTTAACCACTTAGAATGTTCTCGCAAAAATTGTTAAATTTTAATTGTTCACAATGCATTTGTAAAAAGTTAATTCAAAAACTTTCCTTCTGTTTGAGACATGTCAAATTCTATTGTATTATGAATATATTTTTAATTGTATCCATATTTTTTTCTCAAACAGTGAATCAACTACTAGTTGCATTAGCTTTTACTGGAGTTGAGGTGAATTTGGTTCTCTTTGCAAAGTTAGTATTGAGACAAAGTAATGCTGAATCAGCAAACACTTTTAGCAGATGGATGGGAACTACTTATTTCTTCTCTTTAATTGGAGCTTTTATTAGTGACTCATACTTGGGAAGATACCTCACTTGTATCATATTTCAAGTTGTGTTCAACATTGTAAGTATTCAAATCCTACTATATAACTAAATATTCACATGCAACTTTATCAATATGTTCATTTTTTCATGTCAACAATAAACTAGCAAAATACTCGTGCATCGGTTACCGTATTGGTTACTCGTGCATTAGTTACACCTTGTTTAGTTCCTTAAACAATGCAGTAAGCCCTAATGGCACTTGTTAGCATTTGTTGTTGTTTATAAAACATGCAAACTACAATAGTTTCACTAAATCTAAAGTTCTATTTTATTTTTCTTTATGTAGGGATTGGTGATATTATCCTTATCAACTCACTTCCTTTTACTTAAACCTAAAGGTTGTGGAAAAATAGGATTTCTATGTGATCCTCATTCACCACTCCATGTTGCAATACTTTACATATCAATATACCTAATAGCTTTAGGAAATGGAGCTGCTGATCCTGCTTTAGCAACATTTGGGTCTGATCAGTTTGATGAGGAAGAACCTAAGGAAGAAAAATCTAAGACCTTATTTTTCAGCTACTTTTATGTGGCATTGAATCTAGGATCATTAGTTGCTGAAACAGTATTGGCTTACATAGAGACTACAGGAAATTGGGTGCTTGGATTTTGGATATGTGCTGGATGCGGCGGTTTTTCGTTTCTTATTTTTATGACTGGAACTCGTAGATATCGGCACATGAAGACGTCTCGAAACCCTATCTCGAGGTTTGCGCAAGTGTTTGTGTCTTCAATGAAGAAAATAAAATTTCAAGTACCTGCAAATGGAGAAGGTCTCTATGATGTTCAAGAAGGGAGTGATCCAAGTGTTAGGAGAATGCATCACACTAAGGGCCTCAGGCAAGTGTTTTAAGTTCGTAGGTTTGAAACTTTGAATACATGCAAAAGTCAATTATAGAGCTGTGGTAACTAAATTATTGAGAATCACTACCCTATTTGGATATATAATTCATTAAGTGCTTATATATAAGCTATTTCTATAACAAAATATTAAATAGTTAATTTTTTTTCATATAAGCTATAAGTTGTTTTCATAAGTTATTCTAGAGAGCTTATGGAAATAAACTGGAAACAACTTATGGACATGCAATAGGATGTTTTCTTAAGCTCTTCCAAACAATCTCAGTAGTGTTTATCTCTGTAGATAAGTCAATATATACTAGAATACTTTGTGATTTGTAAATGTGAAAAAGTAGATATGAAGCTGTAATGATAACGAAAAAGCGGAAAAATAAGCCTTTTGTATTCTTATTGGTTTATTTGAGCTTATCTAATGGCATAAGCACTTGTAAAACTGTTTGGGAGAGCTTACGGAAACAACTTATAACATGTTCATAAGTTGTTTTCGGCTAACTTCCTAAGTTCTCTAGAATAACTTATGAAAACAACTTATAGCTTATATGAAAACAATTTGACGTTATTTCATCTTCTGTTATTGATATAGTTTCTGCATAAGCACTTATATGATAAGCGTTTATGCTGTGAGCACTTAATTATACTGTTTATACAAAAAGGAAATGACTTCAACAAAACGTTTTCAATATAGTATTCATACTTTTTATTCATTTTTCTTGGTGACAAACAGGTTTCTTGATAGAGCTGCTATTATTTCTACAAAAGAGAAGAACAAATTGCTAGAGAAAGCCGAAAATCCAAATCCTTGGAAACTATGCACTGTGACACAAGTTGAAGAAGTGAAATGTATTTTGAGACTATTGCCGGTTTGGTTATGCACCATCTTCTCCTCTGTCGTCTTCATACAAATGCTTTCTCTATTTGTCGAGCAAGGTTCAACGATGAACAGAAAATTTTACAAGTTTGAAATCCCTCCTGCAAGCATGACAGCATTCGATATCATAAGCACATCAGCATTCATCATGTTATTCGACATTCTCATCGTTCCATTGTACGTGAAAGTTATCAAAAGAGATCCAAAACTTCCTAGCGAACTACAAAGAATCGGAATCGGACTATCCATTACAATACTAGCCTTGATTGTCGCCGGTTTGGTAGAAAGGAAAAGGCTCGAGTTCGCTAGCAAAGACGGAAAAGAGACGAGTTCTTTGAGTATCTTTTGGCAAATACCACAATATGTGCTTGTAGGAGTAGCAGAAGCATTTGTATATGTAGCACAAATGAACTTTTTTACAGCCCAAGCACCAGATGGATTGAAAAGCTTGGGAATGGGGTTATCGATGTCTTCATCGGCTCTTGGTAGTTACGTCGCCAACACTATTTTGACTGTCGTAATGAAAATCACTTCGACTCACGGACGACCTGGTTGGGTTTCACCTAATCTAAATGATGGTCATTTAGATTGGTTTTTCTTCTTGTCAGCATGTTTAACAGGTATTAACTTGATATTTTATATTGTGTGTGCAAGAAGATATAAGTTGATAGAATTGGAGAAGAGAGAAGAGGCAAAGGAAGAGGAAGTTGTGAATTGATTTGAGAGTATGGAAGCAAAAACTTTGGTGGCAGAAAGTGAGGTAGCTAGAAAAGAAAATAGAGCAATATATCTGTGTCATGTGTGACATGGTTTATTTTGGACTATATGTTCTTATACTTTTTATTTTTTATATGAAAACAGATTCTTAAATGCTAGACATTTAATACTGTTATAGAGCCTGAAAATTTGTAGTCCAATTGCTACTAGAAAATTGTAGACTTGCAGGGGTGAAAATTGGCATGGTTGAAATTGTGATCTATCTTATGGTATATCTATTTTAGTTTCATTTGTCTTATTGTTGAACCTGTTAATCAGTTCTTATCAGCAATAATGTTTAGGATACAATTAGGAATAAAATGAAAACTTCTGGAACTAGCCTCAAATATAGATACTCAAACTAAGCTATGAGCAATCCTATTCGGTTGTTTTCAAACAACTCAGCTTAAAATTAGTTTGTGAATAAAGAATATTTCGTCAATAAGAAGAGCAAAGGCTTCTGCAATTTGAGTATTTTTACTAGAGAAGAAAAGTGAGCAAATACAGTGTCCTTCACCTTCTCTATCCCTGAAACAAACGTCCACTTCGAAACAAGAGCCAAATAAAAATGTTGCACAAGTACAATCCATGTTGAATTCTGAAGAACCTGGAAGTGGTTTGGTTCACAAGACAGGGGGGAAGGGAAACAGCAGGAGTTTTATTTCATGCATGTGAGGGAGGTACACCGAATCCAGATTCCGGATAAACGTATCTTAATTTTACTGTATTAGTAATATCTTAGTTTCAATGTATACATAATTACTACTTTTGTTTTCAGTTATATACCATCTGAACATATCTATTCTATATTCAAGGATTTGGTATTCTTCACTCAGAATTTCCAAGGTTCAGTTTCAAACACATTGCGTGTTGATGGAGCTGTCAACACAGTTTCAAACACATCTTTACAATATCATGATAGTCTTAGTCAGTCACAATGTGTGGCGCGCAAGCCTGTGCAATGCAGTTTGAACACTTTGATGACACAATCCAATTCGTTAACCCTTTGTTTAAGGCAAAATATATATATATATATATATATATATCTTTTATCGATGTTACAAACTAAAACCAGTTTTGCATGTCATGACCTGCGGCCACAAAACTTAACAGGTGCAATTTTTCTCATAGATCAATCATCTTTTTAGACTGCATAGGGCAGCCTAATGCACAAGGATCCCATCAGATAGAGTATAAGAATAGATATACGCAGTCATATCCCACAAGCGGAGAGATTGTTTTCAGAATTTGAACCCAGAACCTCTAGGTTACAAGGCAAAAACCTCACCGTTGCGCCAAGTTTCACCCGCTATACATAAATGGGACAAATCTTGATAAAACAAAATGAACTTCTACGCAAAATATAAAACCAAGATAAAGAAAGCACTCAAAATTATTTGAAATATTAATAATGTTTGATATTGTATAAACTCTTTTAAGAATGCATCAACCTAGTAAAATTTGATTGCCACTCTAAAAACGTATCCTTCAAAGTGTATTTAGGAAATAAATATCTGGAGTCATGAGATTTATCATTTTGCAATCTTTGCAGCCAATTCTCTCACCAACTTGGCAGCTACCATAGCAGTCATTCCATCGACAGTATCGCGTTGTGGGTTGAATTCAACCACATCTCCAGCCACAACATCACCTTGAAGATTGTGTAGGATGTTAAGAACATCGCGGAAAGAAAGACCTCCTGGTTCTATGTGAGACACTCCAGGAGCAAAAGCAGGATCAAGACAATCCACATCTATTGAGATATATACACCTTTCACGCCTTCCCCTAGTTTCTGCACAAGTAAATCACCAAGGTTCAAAAAAATACCAATGAAGCACCGAATCTCAAAACAACATAAAAATAGTAAATTCCATTTTGTACAATATTTTGCTTCAGTACCCGAGCATATACACACACGTACACGCAAACACACAGAGACAGAGAGAGACATACCAGGTTCTCTAGGAAGTGGCGATCTCTGGAAAATGTTCGCATTTCATATTGCTCAACGCCAAACTTTTTCGCTTGCGCGCGTCCTTCAGTTGTTATTGAACGAATACCAACCTGAAATAAATTAACAAATTAAAACATGAAGGTTAAATGACATATCTTACAAACCATGGGTGAAAACTGACATTTATAACCGGAGGAAAAAACTTGCAGCAATTTATGTAACAAAACAAATTAAAAGCAAAATTCATCTGATTAAGAAAAAAGTCAAAAAGAAACTAAGGCTCTGTTTGGTAAAAATAAGCTATAAGCTAGCTGATAGTTGATAGCTTATAACCGAAAAAGCTACCTTATTAAAATTAAAGTGTTTGGTAAAGTTAGTTGTCGAAGTAGCTGATAAATATAAAATTACATAAAAGGATATGTTTGTTTATTTTTTTTTTTATAAATTATATAAAGTCTTCTACTTAATGTATTTTTTCTAAATATTCAAATTTATTTGAAATTATTTTCATCTTCAAACTGATAAATGTGCTTTATGAATTCAATTGACATTTTCTTATTCGATAAATTTTTATTTTTTGACGAATTTTATTTAACCAAACTTGTTTCACTATTTATTTATTATTTATTATATATTTCATTTAACATTAAATATTATATGAATTACCTTGTTCCAAAAAAATATTATATGAATTACAAGCGAGCTCATAAAGAAAAGTGAACAACAGAACATTGAAAACTATAGTACCATGTAGTGACTAGTATGCCGTGAGCATGGTTGCTGTAAGCCATAAAACATGGGAAAATGGGTGGTTTTTTTTATTTAAAAATAATAAAATTAAATTAAGAAGGTTAAAATTGGAAGAAATTATAAGAAGCTATAAGCTATAAGCTTAAAAGCTACTTGAAATAGCTTTTCAAAAAAAGCTATAAGCTCACGAAAAAAGCTTGTTACCAAACACGTCAAATTTTGATCCAACAAACTTATAAGCTAATTCAACAAGCTATAAGCTAGCTTTTTGTTGTTACCAAACACAGCCTAAAGAAACTAAAGAAACATTACATCTACACTAAACGAAAAGTGGTTTAATTCAACACTAAATTTATCAACTACAGTTCTCCACTCCCAAAACTTAATTACATAAGATAAATGCTAAATGAGAAGAATGAAATAGAATGTTATTACAGAGAACAACCAGGTTTATGTTTCAGAAAAGTTTTATAAAATTAAGTGCATGTTTGGATTGACAGTGCCGTCATGATTTTGGAAAATTCATCACAATTCCAGACATACATTAAACTGTTTAGGATATAAGAGAAGCACGCACATATATATATATCAAGAATAAAAGATTACCTGCAAGAGTCGCCGAACATAGTTACCCTCCATGACTCGAGCAAAGGAAGAAGCATGTGAATAATAGTTTCCTTCAAATTCATCATAGTTATCAGGGTGCGCATCAAGATGAAGAACATCAACCGGTCCTCCAAGCTTCTCAGAGATGGCTCTAATAACGGGAAATGATATCGAGTGATCACCGCCCAAAACTAAGGGTCTTAACGGATCCTGAAAGAATGTGGACAACATGAGGATCAAGCAAATTCAAACAGAAAGTTATGCAAAACATCATATTTCACATGATAGTATAATCAATGCTAAGAAAAAATATATCGAGCATGATGAAGGTGTATATGTTTATAGGGACCAAATCTTTGACAGTGTTCTCATCAGAAGCTCATAAATTGAAAAAAAAATACCTCTTCCATCACTAACTTGACAGATTCACCAATGACATTCATCAATCTATGATCATCTACACCACAATCTCGAATTTCTTGAATAGGGACATCACCAACATCAGTTAGCACTCGTGCGTCCTGTAAATCCTTACCTGAAAAATCAAAATAATTACAGGACTGAATATCGATACAAGAAGCGTGACGGCACAAAACTGAGTTTTCAAGTGAGCTATATCCCATTCAATAAGTTGCTCGTGTGACAACTTTAGCTTCATAGACAGTGACTAGAATCAGTGTTGTTCAAAAGCAACACTACATGGTAGCAAAATTTGAACAAATTGATATTGTTCTGTGATACACTATTTTGAACCAAATATTGTCAAATAGCGGCAACAACGGCGCTATGGCACTATTGTGTGTGGAATTTGAACAAACTGCTATTTCCTACGATCCGCAATTGACAACACTGAGTAGAACACAGGTGAACAGGCATTGTTACAGCAATCCATGTTATCCTCAGAAAATACAACCACAAGAGGACATAAAACATGTCTATGGTAACTAAAATCCTAACAACGCGGGTCCAATAATATCAACATTTGTATTCTTGATTCCTTCTACTACCTAGATTTCATACAAAGAATAAATTACAATTTGCAGATGTGTTCACAAAGCATAATTTAGATTCGCCTACACAAAAAATCATTTTTAAGACTGCTACGATCCTAAGGAAATTCATGATTATACCTTCTTCAGTTGTCGAGTTTGTACTACCACACCAAATGGCCTCCCTAATGCGAGGAGGCGCAAATGCAGGCCCTTGAAGGAACGATGAATTATGACCCAAAGGAACTCCAAGAAGCGATGAAGTTGCAACAGCACCTCCCAAAGCACGCACAAGTTCTCCCTGCAGAGAAGCAATTTCTACATTCATATTTCTTTCATACAACGCTTATAACCAAAATCATCCAAATGAAATATGAAATTATGGGTCAAAGGACATAACAGCAATGAAACACAGATTCAAACAGGCAAAACATAGCCAAATAATGACTTGCCTTAAGCTTTGCTCTTTCTCTAATCAGGGTAAGTGAAGCATCAATTACACGATTTTGGCCATTTTCTAGCAAAGCAGATGATACATTTGCTGAATTCAATCTCTGCATGTAATGGATGCCCCTACGTGCTATCGTCGACATTTCTGTAACGAAATAACAAAACAATTAGAATATATAAGCCAAAGAATTTCTACCAATTCAACTCATATCACTGACCAATAAATTTCACATTTGAAGTGAACACAAATTTACAACGATTTTACACTGAAGAGTTTATGAGTGTGGTCGATTGCAGATGGCAGACCACGGCGAATGGGCAAAAGTCCATCCTTTTAAGCCACCACAAAACGCCATGGCACCCAGTGTTATCAAATAGAGGCTATAGCTCTATAACTTAGCAGAATTTAAACAAATCGTTATTGTTCTACAATACATTCTTTAATACAAAGTATTGTTTAATAGCAGCTATAGCACTGTAGCGTAGCAGAATTCAAACAAACCACCATATTCCACGATCTGTGACTGACAACAATAATGACGCCACCATCCTTCAAAAACAGGTCATGGCAGTGTCAAAAAATTTGCCCCTGCAATACACTATAACACTGCTATGGCCACTATTTGACAACACCGGAATTTATCAGTCTCGATGACATTGTCACTACACACGACATAGATCTAATCTAATCTAGGACACTATAATTTGGCTAATTTATACCTAATCTTAAAAAAAAAGTAAAATTTAAAAAATAAGTGAAAGAAAAAACCCAAGAAAATGGGTTTCTTCAATCTCAATGTTAAAAAACCAAAAATCCAAAATTCTAATCTAGCCATCAACCATCAAACAAATAATGAAAAAAAAAAAATCATTATTTGCACTGTTTCATCCTTTTTAATCAGAAAAAAATAAAAAATAAAATACTAATCACAAAACATTGATTTCATATTTTACATAAGAAATAAAAAACATAGATTGATCTAATGATCTTGCAACTTCATATAGCTAAGCAATGAAAATGATATACCTTAAACTACTATAACAAAAAATATCAATCATAAAAAAGCATAGAGATTTATCAATTTGATTTTTTCATTTTTGGATAAAAAGACAGAAAAAACAGACAAAATGATGAAACACCCATGATTTAGGATTGTGTAAAGAATCAAACTTTAACACTTATGGTGACAGATTCATGTTTCATGTTATCATCATGCAAATAAAGAACAACCAATTGAGGTATGGAAAAAATGGGTACCTGTGAAAAGTTGGCAGAGAACAGAGGAAACTCGTTATGGAGAGAGAGAGAAGTGGCGCTAATGTGTCTTTTTTCCACGTATATCCAATGTATCTTCATCTAATATTCTATCTTATGTTTCATGATGGAGTGATAAGATAAAATTAGAATTCTCTGCGAATATAGCTCAGTTGATGGGATAATACATCGTATATATAATGGTTGAGTTCAAATTCCGGATTTCTCACTCACTCATCTTATGCATTGTTATAGTTTTAAAGCGAGATAAAGTTTTTATTTTTAGTTTACCAATATTGATATTTGTCGGTTGCGCTAGATGTTAGGAAGGACAATAATTAGTCATTTGCAATGGTTTTAACTTTTAAGGCAAAAATTATTTGATCCAAAAATAAAATCATACGTGGTTTGATTAGGATGAATTGTTTAAATAATTCTAGTTTGATTTGATCCAATTTGTTATCGTTTAATTTAGATTAGTTTTTGGATATCCAAATTACAATTGTGAATTTTTTTGAAAGAGTTGTGAAAAATATTTATTAATTTTAATATTGTGAATACATGATAAATTCATAGGCTTAATGTAAAATATAACATATAATATACTAAAAACTAGAATTAGGAATAACAATGATCGATTGTGTTTCTTGTAAGAAAAAAAATTGGATTGTGTTTGATGTAACACCTCAAACCCCACATATATTGCATAAGTACAAAAAAAAGGTATAAATCATTATAAAAAAAGTATAAAAAAAATTGCATGCAGTTTTGTTAAGTTTTGAAAAATAAATCTGAAATCCAATATGTTTTCGTAGTTTTCAATTTTTTGGAATCAATTTGCATGCAATTTTGATTTTAATCGGTTTGGATGTAAACACGTCCGGTATTAACAAATTTATGGTGCTACCGTAATTATTAAAAAATTTACTTTTGTCTTTTTTTAATATTTGTCCCATAAATTACCTAAAACATGTTTATCAAAATCATATCATACGAAGATAATGATAATTAAAAGGAGCAACCTCGTGAAAAGCAAATGATAGTGACAGCAGTGGTACACGGAACAAGATCAACATCTAAAAGATTCATTTAACAAACCTCAAACTCCAAATACCAGGAATTCACGCCACTTGCCCAAATAGGCAAACATTCTATAGATTTAGATTTCACATATATATATATATATATATATATTAAGAATGGATGTACAATTATTTTTAAAAAAAATTTGTGATATTTTTTTTAATTGGCTAAAAACAACATAGAGAAAAAGAAGCCATGGGAAAATAAAAATATAATTCGAAGTGTGACATAGAAGGCGAGGGAGAGAATAGGGACCGTGGTCGAAAGCAAGTCTTGTTTTGTTATAACCTTAAGCGTTCACAAATAAAAAATTAAAAGAGAAAAAAAATTAAAAGTTGAAAAATAATGTGATTAAATTATTTTTATATTAAATATGTTTCATTTGTGTATGTTCAAATATTTTTTTATTTGAGGTTGTGATCAAGTAAGATTTGCTAGTATCCTAAAACTCAAAGAAAGATGAGAAATATTAGTGGGTGAAATGCCCAAATAGTCATTAATGTAGGTTTATACCTAATAATGTGTATATTCCTCAATAAATATTTTAATAGTAAAGTAAATGGTCACTTTGATCCCTAACTCTGCACCTCGTTGTCACAAAGGTTCCTGACTCAGGATTAAATACAAAGTAGTCTCTAAATGTGCACTTATGTTATCACTTTAGTCTTTGACGTTAAATAATTATGTTAACTGATGACGTGACAAATATTTTATGTTAACAAGGGGTATGAAGTGTCATAGGGACTAAAGTGAAAGTAGAAATTTGTCACTTTTGTCCCTGAACTGAAAATCAATATCCCCGAAAATTAATATCCCTGAACCGAAAATCAATATGCCCAAACTCATCTCAACGAAGTGTTGCTTTTCGTCAAGAACTGGGTCATCTTCCTCGATGAAGTTGTTTTGTGGTTTCGAGAGACTTGTTGTTAGGTCCCTCAACTTACTATCAGTTAGGTCTCTGACAGTAAACACTTATTGTGACTAAGGTCCCTAACAGTAAAAACTTACAAGCACAAAGTAGGCCTACTATGACCCTATTTTATATCAATTTATCAATTATAGCAGTATGAAGAATTGTTTCAGGCTTTCAGGTCTGGTTATGAATCACATTTTTTCAAATTATGTATTTGTATATCTTGAATTCCTTCTTGATTTCTTCTTTTTAATCTCAAAGTTAACTTCAAATCATACCATTTCATTTTTTAAGAAAGATTATTAGCTTCAAGAATACATATTCAACTAAACTTCAATTGATTATTTACAAATATTGTCCTATTATATTTATTTGAGCATGTGCACTTCTGCAGTATGATTGCAGAACAGAAACTTAAGCCACTTGATTTAGTATTTATTTTTATATTAGCTATTATAATAATCACTGATATAACGTCAAACATGTTATGTGAATTGTTAGCTAATATTTAACGTGTGCTGTCACATTTTTAGGAATGCTATGTGTTCATGGAATAGCAATCATTGTCTGTAAGTGTTTACTGTCAGAGACCTTAGTGATAGTAAGTGTTTACTGCCTGTGACCTAACTCATAGTAAGTATGCACAGGCAGGAACCTAACAACAACTCTCCCGCAACTACATAACAACTTCATTCAGGAAGATGACACAATTCTTAACGAAGAGCAACACTTCGTTGGGACGAATTTGGAGATATTGATCTTCGGTTTAGAGATATTGATTTTCGATTTAGGGACGAAAGTGACAATTTTCTTCTTTCATTTTAGTCCCTGTGACACCTCATACCCCTTGTCATCATAAAACTGTTGCCACGTCATCAGTTAACAAAATTATTTAACGCCAGAGACTAAAGTGAGGAACTACTTTGTATTTAATCCTAAGTCAAGAACCTTTGTGACAACGAGGAGCAGAGTTAGAGAAAGTGACCATTTACTCTTAATAGTAAATTATTAAATTGGTCACTGAAAGTGTAAAAATACATCACTCTAATTCCCTGATTTTTAAGAATAAACAACAAAACGTCTTTGAAACTGTAAGAAATTGGTCATATTAATACGAAAAATGATATTTGTATAATTTTTTTTAGACAACTCTCTTCTTATACTCATATTGTATTCTTACTCTCACTTTCTCTCTAATCTCTATTGTTTTTGTCTTAAAAAATTGACAAAAAATAATTTTACAAATATCATTTCTCTATTAATATTTTGGTTAACGACTTTTTTAGCACTAGCGCGGTATAAGCAAGTAGTTGTTGATCACCGTTTTAATTCATTTAGTCAATAGTATAAGCATTTCAACACACAACATTGGTCTTAATTTTTCATATTTATTTAGACATAAAAAAAAATTTCAAAATAAGCTAAAATTCAAGACATAAGTACATATTACATATGCATTGGTTTGACCCTAATTCAAGAAACCAAACACATGTAAATGTAAACACAGTTGCACAATCTAAATTCATGATCATTTTGACATCTTTGCAGCCAATTCTCTCACCAACTTAGCAGCTACTAGAGCAGTCATACCATCATAAGTATCACGTTGTGGATTGTATTCAACCACATCTCCACCAACAATATCACCTTGAAGATTTTGAAGGATGTTGAGAATATCTCGAAATGAAAGCCCTCCTGGTTCATGGTGAGACACTCCTGGAGCAATTGATGGGTCAAGAGAATCCACATCTATTGAAACATATACTCCCTTAACACCTTCTCCTAGTTTCTGCACACCAAAGAAATTTCCCAAGGTTAAGCACCAAATTTCATACATAAATGTTTTTTGGACACAATCAGAAATCAAACACCTCATTTTCATAGGATTTTTGACTTACACATATTTTTTAATCTCTTTTGGATTGTATTTTATACCGTGTCCGACTTTGATGTCAAAATAAGAGTTTTGAATTTTATAGTAGAAAAAACTAATACTTAGTTACTAATCAAATGAATTAAAATTTGACATTTAAGATTAGTTATCCTCATTTCTTCATATAATGATAAAATGTTACCAAAGTCGGTCTAAATATATATTTAAGGAATAATGTAATTATTTTGTTTCAATGGATGTACTTTTAAAATGTATGCCTTTTGCCTAATCATGTACCTTATAGACCAATTCTATGTTGCATAAGTGAGATATACCTTACATCTTGTACAAGCTAGTTTTTACTATTGGTTCAATAAATCTCATCATTAAATTAAATTAAACATGACATGACTTTTTGATATAACGGTGGATCAGAGCTTATTCATATAGTGCAAGATCGTTTTGTTTGTGCATGTTAGACAAAGTCTAAGAGATAATGATGATACTACAACACCATTAACACAACTTATAGTTTAAAGTGTTAAAGACCTCGTGATTAGAGACGAATTTTCCCTTTTCATCTTTAATTTACACAACTTATATTTGGTATCACGGTAGGTATGTCAAAGTCACGGTGATCGATCATGATTTTCCAAAAACTACAATTTGTAACTTCTGCAAAATCACAATAAATCACTGTAATCTTGACATACCTATCGTGTGATATGCCAAGCACAAAAACAGTTTTTTCATAGTAAAAAAGTGAAATTAGAAAATAGTGTAGGATAGAGATGGGGAGATACCAGGTTCTCTAAAATGGGGCGATCTCTTGACAATGTCCTCATTTCATGTGTCTCTACACCGTATTTTTTGACTTGCTCACGAACATCATTTGTTATTGATCTTATACCAACCTGAAATAAATTAATGTAATAATGGCATGAAGAGTATGTTATATAATTTACTATCTTAAGAGAAATTAGTATTACACTATAGTGAAGAACTTGCACAAAGTTTAGCTATTGAAAAAAATTAAAAGAATAAATTTAAAATTACCTGCACGAGTCGGCGAGCATAGCCACCCTCCATGATTCGAGCAAAAGGAGAAGCATGTGAATAATAGTTTCCTTCAAAGTCATGATAGAGATCAGGATGTGCATCAAAATGAAGAATATCAACTGCTCCTCCTAGCTTCTCAGAGACAGCTCTAACAACTGGAAATGATATTGAATGATCACCACCCAAAACTAAGGGACGCAATGGATCCTGAAAGAATGTAGACACAAATTATAATCAACCTTATATGATTATTCATTTGATAGTATGTTTGAGCTAATTAAGAACATATTGTTATTTCCACACATAAATAAAAACCAATAATGAAGTATATAGGGACCATTAATTAATTACTTGATCTTGTCAAAGCTAAAGGCAAAGCCATTATAGAGACCGATCCCACTTTGGCGCCATTGTGGCGCAAAAGTCACGTGCCATTGTCAAGTCAGAGTGGCACACCTTGTTCACTCGCGTCTAGATGGATGAATGTTTCCCTCTTGTTCGGGTAGGTAAATTCGAACTTAAATGTTTTTATAAATAATGGAGGTAAGAAAAGAAGCTCTCGATCCATTTACTTGCTAACTTTGGGTTTAAAATCAACGCTTCTACATTATAATATACATGGACTTCTTTTTCCACCTCAACATGTATCCGAAAGTTATACATAAAAAATAAAAAAAAAAACATTTTTATGGTCTTGGAAGTATTCTTACTTCAAACAAAATCAATATTTTTTTTCCCATTTAAAAGCATAGTTCCGGACATATGTGTTATTTTTTTGAAACAGTGGGGGGAAAAAGAAACTCTAATAAAAAAATACCAACAAGGAACAACTGGTTGATGAGTGAATGTGAGGTCTAATAAAGTTGCCTTAGTTATTTATTTTTTCATTGATTGATGTAAATAACTTAACTCATTCTACCAAAAAATAAAAAAATAACTAAACTCAACTGGTAAAATTGGGGAAAGAAAAAGTTATTAACTAAAATAAGACAAATGACCACTAAAATATGATATCTGCGATGATTTTAACTTCATATTCTGATGTTTTAAGATCAAATTCATACCATTAAACTAGCATAGCACCTCATAGATTATGTGTGAAGCTTAAGAAAACATATTTGTAAGTAAATCACTTTTGTTTTCTTAGAACTGTATCAAACATAAATCATAATACCCTAACAATAATGGAAAAAAAAAACATGATTGAAAAACATAGGAAAGAAAAACTACATAAATTCATGTTGTAGAAAACCAATTAGAATTTTTTTTTTTAGGGAGACAACCAATTAGATTAAAGAATATAAGAATGTTAAAAGCATATGGCAACAAATATTAACAATTACCTCATCCATCACTAACTTGACAGATTCACTAATAACATTGGCTAATCTCTTGTCATCAACCCCACAATCTCGAATTTCTTCGATAGGAACATCACCCACATTTGTTATCACTCGTGGGTCCCGTAAATCCTTACCTGCAAAATACATATAATATAACATCATTTACTTATTTCAATATACGTAAGAAACTAAGCTAGCACGTTTAAATTTTAAATAGATATCAGAATGAATCGAATTAAGACTTTGAGAGAATTATATTCTAAGGTTTTAAGTTAACATCATCAAACCAATTGAAATTGATTAATGTTTATAAAAGTTAATCAATAAAATATCATGCATATACATAATAAGTCTGTTTGATGGAATTAATTTTATATTAACTGAATTGAGAAAACACTTTTAAATTGATAAATTAATAATTAGTTGATTAATTAGTGCATCACACTAAATTAATAGTATAATTTTTGTTGTCAAAGGCTCAAAGCCAGCCAAAGGGTAAGGCCTCCTAGACAAATCACCTCAGGCCTAAAAAATATTAAAAAATTGCATCGTAAAAAACATCATATTCCACCATTGATAAACAATTACCTGATAAAAAGGCCTTGAGTTCTATTAGAGCATCAACAATGGAAACATCCATTTTTGAGTATTTAAATGAGTCACACGTGTACACATCACTTATTTATAATTTTTTAACAGTAGTACCTAATAAGAACTCAATCCCTCCAACCCAGCATCTCACACAAATTTCTTAAATGAGACCCACTAATTAACTATCAATAACTTTATATCACTAGATATCAACTTTTTATTATAAAAAACGTATGGACCCCATATAAGAATGGAGTCTTAAGTGAGACCGCGGATCTTATAAGACTCTGAAAAGATTTCTTCCCAATGAAGGTACCTAATAGGTATCGGGTCTTGAAAGGTTAAGACTCTTCCTTCCATTGGAGATGGTCTTGAGAGCAATATCATACGTTCATTGTAGACTTGCTTGATACTCCCTTCGGTCCTATTTATAAGAAACATATGATTTTTTTTAATTCATTGCATAAATGATGTATTTGGTCTATATTTTAAACAAGATACATACATTACTCATTGAATCTAAAAAGTCAAATTTTTCTTATAAATAGGACCGGAGGAAGTATTAACAACAAAAAAAGATTAACTTGAGCTACACCATATCACTATGAAGAAGAACTCAAGTTCCCACAAATTTCAAGATAATACAAAATCATTAAAAAAATCTATTTTTAATAGTTTACCGTATCAAAATACGGGGTGGACAACCATCAGGTTGTTCATATATCATTTATGTTCTATTAAATTTATAAAATATTATTTACGGCTGATAATTATTGACAACTTATATTGTTCGAATGAAGATTAAATCATTAGCATTATCAATAAACAAAAAAAATATAAAATGAAAATGATTTAATTAGTTTAATATATGATTTCGTGTCTACAATTTAATTAAAATTAAAAAATTACTAAAGTATTATTATGAATTTAAAAAATGGTTAAATTTCCTTTTGGACGTCAATATGTTTGTCCGGTTCATATTTGTTGCATATATTCAAAAATATTATTTATGAAAAAACAAAACAAAATTTAAAATATTTCAATTTTTTTCCTTAAAAAAAAAATTCAATTTTTTAAAGAATATTCATAAAGAAATCAAAATAACGTGTCATTTTTTGTGTATTTTTTCAAAAGAAAGATGTCGCATCCATCCAAAGGTTTGAACCTTGGAAATGCAACTTTTTGTTTAGAAGTTTGTGTCCTTAAACGCTTTTATTGAAGAGTTTGTGTCTCAACGGCTGCTATAGACGAAAAATGCAGTTTTTTCTTTTAGCAATTGTAGAGAGCCCCTTTTATCCTCCTATATTTTTTAACAAATCAATTTTGTTTATATGCATCATTTCATATGGACAAAAAAGTGGAAAATCATGGTTTTTCAAATGCACCGTTTCAAAGATCAAAAGGGAAAGGTTGAGGAAGTGGTAGCTCTCACAATTGAATTAACATTTATGATGCCCTTATGTCCTTCACCAAAAAAATAAAATGGAAGCCCATATTGCTGAAGTGTCGATACATATTTCTTTTATTTTGTCTTGTGTATCCAATTAATGAGAAAAAAAATATTTATACAATTGTTTTTGATAATTTTTAAACAACTCATTCTCTCTTATTTTTATTTTGTTCTTATTCTCTTTTCTTATTTTTTTTCTCTCTCTACTAATTTTAATCAATGAGAAAAGAGACGAAGAATGTTTGAACCTTGAAAATGCCACTTTTTTCTTGAGAGTTTGTGTCCTTAAACACTTTTATTTAGGAGTTTGTGTCTCAACCGATGTGGACGAAAATGCAGTTTTTTCTTTTAGTGATTGAAGCAATCCCCTTTTATCCTCCCAAAACTTTTTAACAAATCGGTTTTGTTTGAATGCACCATTTCATATGGACAAAAAAACCATGGTTGGTTTTTTCAAATGCACTATTTTAAAGATAAAAAAACACGATTTTTTTGCCTGTCTAAGAGTGCAAGGAGACGGAATCAGTTTTCTAAGAAGTGTTGAGGGAGAGGTAGCTCTCAAAATTGAATTAACATTTATTATGCCCTTATTTCCTTCACCAACAAAAAAAGGGGAAGCCCATATGGTGAAATGTTGATACATACTCCTCATTAAAAAAGGAGTACCTTATACTTTGTCTCGTGTATCAAACAAATATCACACATTTTTTTTATAATTAAAATCAAGAATCATTGGCCTACATTTATGATTCTTTTGGATACAAGACAAATTGTTTGTTAAGATGCTTGATGATATACAAGACAAAGGGAAACAGTATTGCTTACCCTCTTCAGTTGTTGAGTTTGTGCTATCACACCAAATTGCTTCCCTAATGCGAGGAGGTGCAAATGCTGACCCTTCATGAAATGATGAATGATGACCTAAAGGAACTCCAAGAAGAGATGAAGTTGCCACAACGCCTCCCAATGAACGCATAAGTTCTCCCTGTATTACAAAGCCAACTACAGAGATTAATCCCACGAAAATAACTGAGATCCACTTAAAAGTTGATATCACTCGACAATGAGAGAGTGGCGGGAGGACTCGATAAATATAATTAACTTATGAAGCACAAACACAGACACAAGATACTAATATGTCGATACCGCTAATAATTTGAGAAAATCACATAATTCAGTGTAATTATACGTGTCCGACACCGAGACACGCCTAATTTGAGGAGTGTCCGTGCTTCATAAATTAACAAATATCAAGTCAAGCAAGATTACAACAAAAAGAAGACGGAAAATATTAGGGCTTGCCTTAAATTTTGCTCTTTCACGAATAAATGTAAGTGCAGCATCTATCACACGATTTTGAGCTTTCTCTAACAAAGCAGGTGACACATTTGCAGAATTTAGTCTCTGCATGTAGTGGAAGCTTCTGCGTGCTATAGTCGACATTATAATATTTCTGTATCAAATTAACAAAGTAAAAAGTTAACATTTTTTTATACTATGTACTAAGAGGCAAAATATATTAATGAAGTTCATGTATGTTTTTTTTTTTGTTGTGAAGAGAGATTTACAAAGGCACAACAAAACCCAGCAACATAACCAACTAACTCAATTGAAGTTAATTTTTTCAAAATTTTATGTAAACTAAAACACAAAATAAAAATGTAGTAAATCATACCAATTTCAATAAGAAAACTGAACAATAGATGTTGGAAACATTAATCTTACCAATTGCTCTGCTTCCACTTTATCAATTGAAAATTTGTGAAATGTGAAACACTATGTTAGACAAAGGTGTGTCGCTTTTTATAATAGGGGGTTGCTTTCATTTCTAACCGGCAGTCTTAAATGAATTTTTTTCCTCCATCCTCAAATTTAAATGACAATGGGGCCCAACAAAATGAGGGTTTCTTTTTAGCCCCTCATATCTCTTTAGACCCCCCAAAATTACGAAACTGGCCTTAATAACACATTCGGTAGCTAACTATCGGACATTCAGTTTTAAAAAATTTCATTTTGTACATCCGGTAGGTAACTACTATATGTTCCTTTTTAAAATTTCAATTTTGTTACTCCGGTAGATAACTACCAAAATACTCATTCTATTTATCAAATTACAGTTTTTTAGCAGTTATCTTCTATTTAGCACTCAACTTGAATATGCTCATAAACCTTGCGATTTTTAGCGTTTTTGTGTGTTTTCGACACAACTAATATAACAAATAGCGCCAGTCGTCATTCAATTGTGACCTATTTAGCACTCAACTTAAATATGCTCATAAACCTTGCGATTTTTTAGCGTTTTTTTGGGTGTATTTTCGACACAAGTAATAGAACAAATAGCGTCAATCTTCATTCAATTGTGATTAATTAGTATGTAAACCTTACTTCTTCCTTTCACATAGTTTTTGCATAAATTTCATGGTTTTTAACATTTAAAGCATCTGGTAGTTATCTACCGGAGCTCTATTTTATTTTATTTTTAAGCTTTATTTACATTTATTTGGTAGATAGACGAAATGACAAAGCCATCATACACTCACACACACAAAGTGGAGGCACCGAGGTTCGAACTCCGATCATGACGTCCGACCAAACAATTTCGGCATTTTTCGCCAGTTGAGCTACGACTTATGGGACAACTTTATTTACATATTACTTAGTTTAAACAATTTCGACTTATGATTTTTATTTTTTTTTAAAAAAATTACACGATTGTAATGATGTTTTAGATTTATTTATAGTATTGTAATGCTCTTTTTTTACACTTTTTTACACGATATTTTTTGTTATGTATATATAGATATGGTTGAACATGTTGTTCCAAAGCCGGATCCTGAAGTATATTATGTTGATGTTGTAGAGTATTTTGTTACGGAAGAGGAAAAAAAGTATGAAGATAGAGATGAGATGATCAACTGGACTCGTTGTCAAGTAATAGAGGCCGGATTTACGCTTATAATAGATAAATCATATAGCGATTCTGGACATAGAAAACCAAAGCTTGTTTTAGCTTATGAAAGAAGTAACGAGTATAAAGGAACAAAGAAGTCTAAACGAGAAGACACAGGTTCAAGAAAATGTTGGTGTTCCTTTAGGTTACGGGGTTATTTTAGTGTAACAAAACTCTGGAGTCTGAATATTGTTTCAGGATTGTATAATCATAAGATGGAGCCAAAGTTAGAAAGTCATATGTTTGTTGGTCGTTTAACTGCAAAAGAGTCAAAGATTGTTGGTGACATGACAAAATATTTGATAAAACTGAAAAATATTTTGTTGGATTTGAAAGGTAGACAGGAAGACAATATGACAGTTGCCAAACAAATTGACAATGCAAGTCACAGATATAAACTGAGTATCAGAGGTTCGAGAATAGAGATGCATATATTTTTTGTACATCTTGAATCTGTGAAAATGTTTAACACATTTTCTATTGTATTGGTGATGGATTCGACTTATAAAACCAATCAATACAAAATGTCGTTGTTTGAGATTGTTGGTTTGACCTTAACTGAGATGACATATAATGTTGGGTTTGCTTTTTTAACTAGTAAGAAAGAGGAAAATTTCACTTGGGCTCTACAAGAGTGTGCTAGTCTGTTGAAGTGTAAAAAACAAATTTCGAAGGTAATTGTTACTGACAAGGAGACCGCGCTAATGAATGTTGTTGCCAAGTTTTTTCCAACATCTTCTGCTTTAGTGTGTGAATTTCATATTTTAAAGAATGTGAGAGCTAAATGCATTTTAGATTGCAGAGTCAAAGATTCCAAAGGAAAACATGTGAATTCCTCGGATTTGGTTAACACCATCATGAATGCTTGGGAAGTTATAGTTAATTCTCCATCTGAGGAGCTATATGCAGATGCAGTGCTACAATTCAAAAAGGTTTGTGAATGATTTCAAAAATATCTGAATTATGTTGAAAGTACAATATTGGAACCTTTGAAGGAAAAAAAAAAGTTAAATTGTGGACCGACCATGTTATGCATTTTGGTTGAACAACAACTAACATGGTTGAATCCGCTCATGTTACATTGAAATGATATTTGCAGGATAGCAAGTGTGGTTTGATAAAAGGACGGAAAGCAATAAATGTTATGTTAACAGTACAATTCGTTGAGATACAAGCCACTTTTGGAAGAAATTCTACTGTTTTGGAACATAAATTTAAAGGCGATAAAATGTACAAGAGTTTGGAGTATAATGTTTCTAGACCTGCAATAAACTACATTTATGAACAAGCATCTCGGGCAAAAGATTGTGATTTAGATAGTAAAAAGTGTGGTTGTGTGATACGATGGATGCATGGGTTACCTTGTACTTGTCTAATTTCTAAGAAATTAAATTTAGGGAAGTATATTCGACTTGATTAAATCAACAACCACTGGAAGAAGCTATGTTTTGAAGTTCATGATGTTTTAAAAGAAAGTAATCGACATGTTTCTATTCAAACTGAGTTGAATGCAATTCAAGCATGTTAAAATTTTATAAGAAACTGTATATTCGACTTTATGACATAACATAAGTGTATTATTTTAAATTATTAAGTCTTAATTTTTTTGTGTTTGTTTGTAGGAAAGATTCAATAAAGTTGATTACAATATGAAGTTAAATATCAAGGAGCAAATGCGTGAAATGGCATTCCCTGACATGACATCATTGACTCGGCTGGTTCAAAAGTTTAAGACAAAAGGTGCGCAAAAGAGCAAGAGGTCTAATTTGAATGACAATTCTACTACTTTGGAGCTATCCTTTTCAAAGCATGTTGACGCACAATTTCCAGATAGCCAAGCAGACAAAACCTTCATTACAAAAAAAAAAAAAAAGTGTATGTGTAGTTAACCCCTTTTCGTCCCCGACACCACACAATATATTTCTTATATTGATCAGATGCCTAATTTTATGAAACCTTATATTGAAAAGATTATGATTGGTGATTGTGGATGGTGACAGTTAATGTGGTTATCAAGTTGTAGCTGAAAGTCTTGGTCTTGGTTCTGACAGTTACGAGCTTGTTCGTCTTGCTCTCATTAAGGAATTAATAGGGAAGAAGAATTATTATTTGGGAATATTTGAGGGTGAAGATTGACTAAAATTTCCGACTGACTCAATGTACACTCCAAAGAAAAAGACCGTAATTGTGTCGGAAGAAAAATGGTTGATAGTACCATATATAGGACTCACCATTGCAACATTATACAGTAAGGTTGCCATTGTGCTGAAACATGGAAATAACTTTTCTGAAACATGTTTTCCTCTTCGTGGCCGTCCTCCAACAAATCCATCCTCACAGATTATGTGTTTATGATTGATTCCTAACCACTTTGTGCATGTGTTTTTGAGACCCGAATGCCCAATATCTCCAACAACACCGTAGTGGAAAAAATACAAAAGGCCAATGACTCAAGCTTGGGATGATCACTTTGTTGCGAAGCAGTGTTTGTTTAATGAATTAATGCATATTGAAAAAGGCGATTAACCACCCAAAGAAACAAATAAAAACGATCAAATTTTGTGTGATGATGATGAGGAAGATATGCTCAAGACTATCTGACTTTTATTGTATTACTTTAATTATTTGTTTGGATTTTGGTTATTTGTTTTAATAGTTTATACTCTTGATGCTCAAGATTACTTGAACCTTCATGTTATCCCTCTATGAAACTATTAATTTCTTTACACCATGCTTTCACTGATGTCCAAACACATTGTGACAATAATTTAGATGTTAGGGACTAGGTTCGGTAAAACCTAACACCTTAAACGAGGAATGGTAATGCTTGAATACCACTCAGTGGATATAAGTAACAAATTTGATTAAAAGAGAAATTTAGAGAAAGAAGATAATAATAATTGATGATGGTTATTTAATTACTGCCATATGTAAAGGCTTTAAATAGGAAAAATGTCTACAAAATATATCACAATATAAGGCGAGTCATAACAAATTGCGAACTACTACTGCTACTAAGACAAGGAAAAAAGAAATCTTATGCCTCATATCCAACTATTAATTCTAATAATGGTAATTTAAATAACTAGTAGGATAAAACAAAAATTTATTTTAACTGTGACCTTCTGTCACACACACATGTATCTTTGCATCACAGATGGTACAAAAAGTGCACTAATAAGCATGAGCTAAAATTCATTGACAATTCATTCAGGTTCTAAGATAAAAGTAACATCACCATTACTTTGAGATCTTGTTAACACTTTTTTTGGGATCAATTAGAACTACACTTAATGGTACAAATTTCATTCACAATTCATTCAGTTTGACATGACTCAGTATATCTTTGACATGATGTGGTTAAAGTTTCTATGTATATATGACTGCACATTATTAGTATTAAAATAAACAATGATTACTTGTACTAAATAGTTAACAATGCATTGGAAATGCGGAAGAATTGAATAAGGAATGTTATTCAGGCATTAATTAAAGCATGTGCGCAATTTAGAAACTAACATGAATTAAATGTATTTACATAGATGGATGTGTTTGCTTGGAACTAAGAGAAGCAATGAACCAATTTTTGGGTGAAGTACAGCTAAAGAGATTTCATGCAAGAAGCATGGCCGTTCCTATGAATCCGAAAGCTCGGCTTTGTAAGTGGAAAGAGACCCGTAATAAAATAAAAACGTTTTTTTTCAAAAAAGAGCAATGTTCTATTTAAATTTTTTAAAAGATAAATACAAGGTGCCATATATATATGTGGTACATCCAAAGGTGAAAATTATTACCGTATACATGAGGAACCTCAAACCACCCTCCAAAAAAACACTCACCTAACACCAAAGCAAGAGGACCCAATTCTAATAGTCCTAAAACAAGATAACATAAGAGGAAACCTGCACATAACCACCTAAAGCCATGCACCCAAAAAGCTGACAGCACAGTAGCCAGCAGCCACAGCAACAACAAAAACCAGATGCCCTGTCAGCACCTAAACAACCAAAACATAACACTGAATCCACAAAAAACGACAGTTTCAACCGAAAACTCGCAGCCCTATTTAAATTGAAAATGAAATCCGTATACATAATAAATAATCATCATTGTAACTACCACAAAAAATATCCATATTCTAATAAATAATATAAAAATACAAGTTCAGGCGAATACCTTTATCAACCATCTAGGCACTACAACGAGTCTTCCTTCACACCAAAACGAGTCTTCCTACTCACATTTACTAAAGCAAATTGATCAATCAACTCTTCGTATTGTATATTTCCCAACATAGCATTCTCAATTGCTATCATTGCTAAGCCATTAAGTCTTTCTTATAGCATGGTAGACCGCATGTAAGACTTTAACAACTTTAACTTGAAAAACTTCTTTCTGCGGAGGCAATTGTCACAGGAATAGTCAATAAAATTCTACATGCAACAATTGTATTAGGAAAACAACTCATGCCTTTTAAAAATCTTAAAATCTCAATAGGTCCCATTTCTTCGCCAGGCAAGATATCTTTTAGTGACCTTAACTCCACAATTAGTTCTCTCCCATCAATATCAGATTTCTCATTATGTTTCAATGCATGTTCAAAATTACTACAACAAGACTCCAAAGTCATATTATCCGATGATTTTAACTTGTCAGAAGTAAACAAAAAACAAAAACAACTTCATATTGTTGGAATTTTTCAAATCTCTAAGAGATACAACAATTTGATCAACAAGGTAAAGAAAGTAATTAACCCTAAAAGATTCTTCTTCAGATTGCTCAACTGGCGGGGTATTCGAATCCCCATCAAACTGCCTTTTTCTTCGAATTATGCGTCTTTGAGGAAATACTAGGTCAATGTTCAATTCAATAGCAACTTCTGTAGCATCATCCAATGCCTTCTTAAAACCAGTTTTTCTATATTCCTTAAAAAAAAAAGAAATCAACTCTTTTACTTTTGCCATAACAACATCAATAATCATATCATTTGCCTATAAGAGTTTTCCTAACCAAATTAATTGCAGATAATATGTCAAACCATATCATTATAGATACTATAAACTCAAAATCACCAAGTTTATGTGTTGCTAAAGATTTAGCTTCACTTCTTATTTTAGAATCAAAATCCTTTATTGACACTTCAAGTAAAGCTTCAATAAAATTTGACGTTGCTTGATTTTTTCAAAGATTGGGTTTTTAATTCTAGAAGCAAGCAAAAGTATTAACTCATTTTGGATTTTTGGCCCACGATAGTGAACATGAAGATTATCATCAATAATACGTCTAACATGTTCTTGGACACATGGATCAAATTCATTTAACATTTCACTTAAGCCCAAAAAGTTCCCATTGCTGTCTTCATTCAGTTCCGTGAATCAGCCAAATTTCTATCAATCTCTATTTTAGAAATTTCAATATTCAACAAAATCAGCCAATTTCATGAAAGGAAGTAAAAGAAATTAATGAAAGAGAGGTTATTTACCTAACAATGTCAGTGTTGTTTAGGAAAGGGGAAAACGATGGTCGATGGTGCCTAGTGGTCGGAAATCGAATCGCACGTATGAAGGAAGAAAAAGGAAAGTTTGATAGTGAACGAGTGGTATCAAAGAGAAAGAGAATAATGATGTTTTTTTAGTGGGGGTTAGTATTACTACTACTAAGCTATAATTTTCTTTAGGCCCATACCTTGGGGAGGCCTAGCTCGATTGACTTGTTTGCACCCCCCAAGGGTTGGGCCTAGCAAGATGAAAAGTGTATTTCATGCAACGATCCTCATATTACTTATCATTTTATGCACATACAACTTCCACTTGCATTACATAAAACAAGGTTATGTGTCCTCTCGTTGAACAGAAGCAATCTGTCATGCATGGACCTCATGATGGGTTGAGCTTGGATCATTGGGCTTGGATAATTATTTGGGCCTATATCATTATTTATCAATTTCTCATTCAACTCTTTCACTTTTTCAATGCATTGGTAACTACTCATCCCAATCAATGATCAATCATTGTTCTCTTTAGTCTCAATAATGTGCCTCTGTCTGTATAATACTTTAATTGCATTTACTTTGCGGTCACTTCTAATGGTTGTGCATGCTTTAATGAATGCTCAAGTAGCATTCCTCATTTCTTCCAATTTCCAATTACTTGTATCACAGAAACAGATATTAGTTATTCGTTCAAAAGCTAAAGATAAATATTTCAATTTACAACTTCTAATAAAACTTATCTTTTTTTGTCCAAAAAAAGATTACTTTTTAAAATTTATTAAACAATACTCTAAAACACTCATTAGCATTTGATATTTTTATTAGTTTCATTAATGCATTTGTTTATAAATTCAAAAATAATTTTTAAAAAATAACAATCTTTAAAAACTAAAATATAACACAATTTTTAGCATTCTCTCCCTCCACACTCCTTCTTAATATATATATATATATATATATATATATATATATATATATATATATATATATATATATATATATATTTATTTTTTATATAATATGTA